>JABAOH010118623.1_pt6 | contig 70558 bp, 59 predicted proteins | sample 7062181 | NCBI WGS metagenome assembly JABAOH01 (sample SAMN14538630, study PRJNA623070) | marine sediment metagenome | biome: marine biome [ENVO:00000428]; feature: marine pelagic biome [ENVO:01000023]; material: deep marine sediment [ENVO:00002113]; isolation source: pool of 5 deep marine... | reverse complement strand
CTTGCCGGGGACGGCATCACCCCGGAACGGATCGCAAAGCTTCGCGACAACACCGAGTTCAAGATCTACACCCCGGGCTCATCGATCGGTATCCCGATCAACGTGCTGGGGTCGCTCAAGGCGCCCGACCTGGACTGGCAGGACAGCGCCGAGACCATTCGCGACGAGATCGAAGGCCTGGTCTCGTCCATTCTCGTACTTGCCGGCATCAAATCCGACCCCGTATCCGGGCCCGAGCACATCCTGATCGCCACGATCATTGAAACCTGGTGGCGCCAGGGCAAAGACCTCGACCTGGCGACGCTGGTTGGCCAGATTCCGAAACCGCCGTTCCGCAAGCTGGGGGTGTTCGACCTCGAGATGTTCTTCCCCGAAAAGCAGCGCATGAAGCTGGCCCTGCAGCTCAACAGCCTGCTCGCCTCCCCGTCGATGGCCTCGTGGCTCGAGGGCGAGCCGCTCGATATCGAAAACATGCTCGGAGCCGACGGTAAAACGCCCTGCGCCATCATCTACATGGCGCACCTCAACGAGAAAGAACGCCAGTTCGTCGTCACGCTGCTGCTGTCGAAGGTGGTCACCTGGATGCGCTCGAAGCCGGGCACCTCCGAACTGAGCGCACTGATCTACATGGACGAGGCCTTCGGCTATGCGCCCCCGTCCGCCGAGCCGCCGTCCAAGAAACCGATCCTCACCATTTTGAAACAAGCCCGTGCCTTTGGTGTCGGGCTGGTCCTCGTCACCCAGAACCCGGTCGACATCGACTACAAGGCCCAGTCGAACGCCGGCGCCTGGATCGTCGGGCGCTTGCAGACCGACAACGACAAGCGCCGCATTCTCGACGGGATATCGGGCGGCATGCCGGATCTCGACGCGCGCATCTCCAACCTCGAGAAGCGCCAGTTCGTGCTGCACCTGGCCAAGAAGAACAAACAGACCGTGCTCAGCCGGCGGCACTCGATGTGTTACCGCTTCGGACCGTTTACCCGGGCGCAAGTGACTGCATTGATGGAGCCGTACAAGAAGGACGCTCCACAAGCGCCCGAGGCCGAGCAACCTGCGCCGGTCGCCGAGGTCGAGGCGACGGCGGCCCCGGCAGCGATCGCCCCGCCGGTCGCCGCGGGCATCGAGGTGGTTTACCTCGACCCGGCCGCGCCCTGGGCCGCGAACCTCGGAGCCGATCCGACCGGAACATCCTTTGCACCGGCGGCTGCCGTGAACGTGCAACTGCTGTACGACGAAACCCGGGCCGATGTCAGCCACAACGAAGTCTACGAGGCCGTGATCTTTCCGCTGGACGGCCTCATCGATGTCGAGGACGTCCTGTCGGTCGATCATGACGATCGGGATTTCCAGTCAGAAGCGCCGGCTGGCGCGAGTTACCAGCTGGGCAACACCAGGCTTCAGAACAAGACGTTCTGGACCCGCCTGCGCTCTGACATCAAGAACTACCTGGCCGCCAACCGCAGCATCGAGATCTGGAAGTGCCCGGGCCTGAAACTGTATTCGCGTGTCGGCGAGAGCGAGGAGAACTTCAGGGCACGATGCGAGCAGGCCGCGGACGAGGCTGCCGACGTCAAGGTCAGCCAGTTGCGCGATAAATACGCCAGGCGCATCGACCGTTTGCAGGACCAGATCTCGTCGGCCGATGCCCGGGTCACCGAACTGCAGGTGGATGTATCGACCCGCACTCAGACCGAGGTGATGTCGGGCGTCGGTGACTTGCTGGGCGGCCTGCTGAAAGGAAGAGTGAGCTCGCGAACCTTGAACAGGGCCGCATCGCGCAGGGCGGCGTCAAAGAAAGCCCAGGTCCGGCTGGCGACCGCCCGGCAAAAAGCCGACGCAAAGCGGAAAGACCTGATTGAACTGGAACGCGACCTGCAGGATGAGCTGGTGAGCATCCAGCAGGAACATGACGAGCTGGCCGCCGCGATCGAAACGCTCGAGATTGGTCTCGAGAAGAACGACATCCGGGTGGCCGAGGCCAAGCTGGTGTGGGTTCCCGTGGCCTGAGCGGCGCAATAGACTCGCTTCGTTCGGCCTTCGGGCGGCTGCCGTGTCAGTTGCCGAACAGCGCCCGCAGCAAAACGTGGCCCGGTAACTGCAGCACCAGTGGTACCGCAATCATCAGCACCAGCATGTGCTGTACAGCCGTGAGCCCTGCGCCCGCGGCGAACGGAAACCGGTATACATGATTAATGTTTCGTTCCGGTATGGTCAGCCAGCGCGTCAGCGGCAGCACGATCCAGGTAATGAGCACCACCCACGGATATACCCCGGGTTCGTAACCGAGTCGCCACGGGGCCCAGATGATTACCGCCAGTAACGGCACGTGGAACAGCGACACCGCGCGCAGCCACAGCGGCGTACCCTGGTCGAACATGTAGTCGGCCAGGCCGATCACGCGCGGCAGGTGCAACAGCTGGCCGAAAAAGCTCACGCTCCATAACAGCTCCGCAACCAGCACCAAGCATGCCGCAAAGCTGACCAGGAACGAACTTTCCAGCCACAGCCCCGGGACCAGGACGAGAAAGGTGATGTCGGAAAACCAGAGAAAATTGGCCGGGCCGCGATGCCGCCAGTAAATCAGGACGATGACGATAACCATCGTGGTCCACGCGACCTTGAGCCATAACGGCACCAGGGTGCTTGCCAGCAGTTGGTCGACCATCTGTTCCCGCCTGTGTTGCCGCGCCGATCGGCGGCGTCAATACCCGTATACGGCCGCCGATCGTTTACATTGAGGAATAGTGTACCCGGAGTGTGCAAGCACGGGGTTCGCTGCGCTACATTGGGCGGAGGAGGAGCCTGCCATGCGTCATCGAAAGTCACTGCCAATCAGTTTGATACTCGTCCTTTGCGCTGCGTGCGCGGCCCCGCCGGCGGACGACGATGTCGTCGTTACGCTCTTGTTCACCAACGACATGGAAAGCGCCTACGACCCGGTGCCCGCATGGTGGCGAGACGACATCGAGCGCATCGGCGGCCTCGCGCAACTGGCGACATTGATCAAAGAGATCCGCCGCGATGAACCGAACGTGTTCCTGTTCGACTCGGGCGATATCTTCACGGGCGCATTGTCGCAGGTGACCGATGGTGAACTGATGTTCGAGTTCATGATCACGATGGGCTATGACGCGATGGCCATCGGCAATCACGAGTTCGATTACAACGAGACCGTGCTCGAATGGCAGAAGAACCGCGCCGCGTTCCCCGTGCTTGGCGCCAACCTGTTCTACAAGGACACGAAACACCCCTACTCCCAGCCGCACGCAATCATCGAGCGCGGCGGCGTTCGCATCGGCGTCATTGGCACACTCGGCCAGGACGCGGCAGCGACTGCGATCGCAAAGGACCACATCGATGAACTCGACGTCATCTCCCCGGCCGTCGCCGCGCAGCGCTCGGTCGACGAGATCGCTGATGATGTCGATCTCGTCGTGCTGCTGACGCACCAGGGCCACACGGCGCCGATGCAGACCGATGCCGAGGCGGATCCGCGACTCGACCGCGACATCGACAAGGACATTGCGCTTGCCGATACGGTCACCGGTGTCGACGTGCTCTTCGGCGGCCATGCCGATGCCGGCACCTGGGAGCCGGTCGTCAGCCCGAAACACGGCACGCTGATCATGCAGACCTTTGGCCAGGCCTTCTACCTCGGCTTCCTCCAGCTGACGCTCGACGCCGAGACCCGGCAGGTCGTGGGCTACGACGGCAAACTCGTACCCGTCGATGCGGGAAGGCTCGAGCCCGACCCGGTCATCGAGCGAAAGTACACCGCGTATCGTGCCGCGCATCCCGCGATCACCGAGGTCGTCGGTCGCGCCGAGTCGCGCATGAACCGCAAGTACTTCGACGAGTCGACGATCGGCAACCTCATGACGGACATCATGGCCGAAATGACCGGTGTCGACATGGCGCTGCTCGGATCGGGCGCGATTCGTGCCGACCTGGCGGCTGGTGACGTCGAGATCAGCGACGCGCTCGACATCAGCCCGTTCGTCGACCCGACGGTCGTCACGCGCATGACCGGGGCGCAATTGATCGAAGCACTGGAGCAATCGTTCACACAGTTGCGAGGGCTACTCCAGGTCTCGGGGCTCGAACTCGTCTACGACCTGTCGCAGCCCGAGTACCAGCGAGCCGTATCGATAAAGCACAACGGCCGCGAGATCGATCCCGATGCAATGTACGACGTCGCGGTGGCCCGGTTCCTGGCCCTTGGCGGCGATCATTACGACGTGTTCACCGAGACGACGATCATCAGCGAGCATGCCGCGCTAGGCGACCTCATGATCGAGTATTTCAGGAAGCACGAAAGCGTGCCCGCACCGACGCTCGGGCGCCAGACGGATCGGTCAGCGGCCCGGCCATAGACCGGCCACCCAAACGCGTATAATCGCCGAAAAACCGGGGGCCGGGCTTGAAGGCATTCCTTACAGAACTCAAGGACCGCAAGGTCTTTCGTGTCGCGATCGTCTATCTCGTGGCCGGCTGGCTGGTCATGCAGATCGCGGACGTCATGTTCCCCGCCCTCGGGCTGCCGGAGTGGTCCGTCACGCTCGTTGCGGCCTTCCTGATCGTGGGCTTTCCGGTCGCGCTGGTACTGAGCTGGGCCTACGAGGCCGGGCCCGGCGGCATTCGCCGCGACAGGCGCGACACGGACAATGCCCCTGCGAGCGCCGACGACAAGTCCGTCGGCGTACTGCCGTTCGCCGATATGAGTCCGGGCAAGGACCAGGAGTATTTCTCGGACGGCCTGACCGAGGAGTTGCTCAACGTCCTCGCGCAACTGCCCGGCCTGCGCGTTTGCTCGCGCACCTCGAGTTTCTCGCTGAAGAACGCGAACGCCGACATCCACACCGTGGCCGAGAGGCTTGGCACGGCTTACGTCGTCGAAGGCAGTGTGCGCAAAGCCGACGACAACCTGCGAATTACTGCGCAGCTCATCGAGGCCGCGTCCGACACACACCTGTGGTCACAGACCTACGACCGCGAACTCGACGACGTGTTCGCCATCCAGGACGACATCGCCCGGCAGATCGCCAGGGTCCTGCAGGTCAAGCTGCTGCCCGACTCCCTGCCATCGCCTACGACGGACGACGTCGAGGCCTACGAGTACTTCCTGCGGGGCCGCAATTTCTTCAACCGTCTCGGTCACCAGAACATCCGCAATGCCATCGGCATGTTCGAGAAAGCCACGATCGCCGACCCGGAGTTTGCCCGCGCCTGGGCCGGGCTGGCGCTGGGCCACGCCTACTGCGTCCTGCTCTACGGTGCCGGTGCCGCCGACATGCATGCGGCCGACGAGGCAAGCAGTCGCGCCATCGCGCTGAGCCCGAAACTCGCTGACGGCTATGTGGCCCGCATCGTGGTTTGCTCAGCCGGTTCGCGCGGGAAGGAAGCCGAGGCGGCGTTCAGGAAAGCCGTCGAGCTCGATCCCGACAACTTCGAGGCCTACTACCATTTCGGCCGCTACATGTACAAGCAAGGCAAGCTCGAGCGGGTCATCGAACTCTGGGAGCGGGCGCGCGAGATCGATCCGGACGACTTCCAGACGCCTAACGTCAGCGTCGGCGTTTACGAGCACCTGGGTGACACGGACGGGGCGCTCCAGGCCGCGCAGGACGGTGCCCGTACGGCCGCCCTGTACGTCGAACAGCACCCGGAAAACGCCCGTGCCTGGATGCTTGGCGCAAACGCCTTCTATCACCTGGGCGACAGAGACAAGGCAATGCAGTTCGCGGAAGCCGCGCTGCAGGCCGACCCGGACTCCGAAGACACACTCTACAATGGTGCCTGTCTCTATGCGCGCGCCGGTGAAATCGAGAAGTCGCTGGATTGCCTGGAGCGCGGAGGAGTCCACGACACCGACTGGATGGACAACGATCCGGATCTCGATCCCTTGCGAGGCGAGCCGCGGTTCCAGGCTTTGATGGCGAGGCTACGCAGCAACGCCTCCTGACACGCGGAGATTCAGTCTCCCGGCTCGTACCTGTTCAGCCAGTCGTTGATCTGGCTCCGCAGCATGATCAGGGTCACCGAGCCGTTGCCCAGCGCCTGGTCGTGAAACTCGCGGATATCGAAATCGTCACCCAGTGTGGCCTCAGCCTGGCGGCGCAGGCGGATAAACTCCAGCTCGCCGGCGCCGTAGGTCGTCATCTGGCCCGGCCAGACGACGATCCGGTCCACGTAGGTGGCCGCCGCTTCCGGGGTCCAGTGAGTCTGCTTGCTCAGCGTGTACTCGATCGCCTCGTCCCGGCTCCACCCCATGGCATGAATGCCCGGGTCGACGACCATGCCGGTCGGCAGCCCCGACAGCATTTCCAGGGTATTGCGATCCGAGGAGTACAGGCCCATCTCGTTCGCGAGCGTTTCGGTGTACCTCGCCCAGCCCTCGATGAAGCCCGAGTTGCCGATATAGCGCGTGACCGGGTGAGCAGCACTGCGTTCCTGCGCCAGCGCTATCTGCAGGTGATGGCCCGGATACGCTTCATGGAAGGACAGGCTTTCCACGGAACCGCGAGTCTGTTCTTCGGGCTGGAACAGGTTGATAAAGTACGTGCCGGGCAGCGCCCCGTCATCGGATGCGGGGACGTACCGGGACGTGGAACTCTGCTCCTGGTATTCGGGCACGGGCTTGATGACGACGTCGGCCTCGGGCACTTTCCCGAACCACAGCGGCGTTGCCTCGCGCGCCCGATTCACGGCAGCAGTCGTGTACTCGAGCACTTCCTCTCGCGACTCGAACCGATTCGACTCGTCATCGTTCATGCGTGTTCGTATTTCAGCCAGATCGCCGGTTTCGAAGACGCGTTCGCCCACAACCGTGATCTGCTCTTCCCGAAGGGCAACAGCCTCCTTGCCGGCCTCGAACATCTCTTCGGGCTCATAGGGCAAGGTGGTGTATGTCCGCAGTTGCGCCACGTAGCAGGCTGCGCCGTTCGGCAAGGCCGCAACAGCAATTTCCGTGCGCGCACGGTCGTGGTACTCGTCGACGAGAAAGTCGCGATAACGCTGCATGGCCGGGTAGATGTCATCCTCAATCAACTGCGCCAGCGCTTCGCTGAATGCGTCGTCTTCTGCCGTGACGGCCGGGGCATATAGCGGGGATTCGCTCGAATTCATGCCAAGCAGGCTGTCGATCTGTTCGACGACCAGGCTGACATTGCGCTGCGGTGCGCTGTACCCGGCTCCCAGTCCGTCCCTGAGGTTGTCGATTTCGTTGTCGATATACGCAGGAATCCGCTGCCAGCGGGCCAACGCCCATGCCGTCTCCTCGTCTGTCGACGCCGGCTGTGCGGTCGCCAGCTCACCGAGCCAGATCTGCCAGCCCCACACCTGGTCGATATTCCAGCCGTGGGTTTCGCATACCCGGGAATCGCGCGATGCCTCGAGGCTCTCGAGCAAAATGCCGTAAGGCAGCCAGGCATCCGACCCTTCCAGCAGATCAGGATCCACGGACGCAAGATCGGCAAGCAGCTGGTCCTCCACCGCCTGCCACGCTGCGCGACCTTCGGGCGTGTTGTCGGTCAGGCGATCGTGGGATTTGCCCTCGATCCGGTAAAACGTCGCCATCTCCGGAAAATGCTCGAACCACGCCTCTATATAGGTATCGGCTGTCGCCATTACTGCCGCCTCGGCGCTGTCGGTCGTTTCGGCTGGCGCTTCAGTCGTCTCCGGGGAGCAGGATACGAGCGCCAGCCCCAGCAGGCATGTAATGGTCAACTCAAAAATTGGTTTTGGCACGACGTATGCCTCCAACAGCCAGGGAATTGGCTCCTGCCTATTTTTCTTTCGCCAGCCGCGCTTCGGCTGCTTCGACCATGGCGATATAGCGCGGTTCGTCGCGCAGCAGCTCGAGGTCCGGGTCCGCCTTCGCATAGGGCAGGAAGGTTTCGGTAATCGTTTCGTAGACCGGGCCCATCATTTCCAGCGCTGCTTCCTTGTCCTGCAGATATACACACAAGGCGCAGCCGAAGTTGTAACGCATGTTGAGGTTGTCGGGGTCGATCAACAGCGCGCGTTCCATGCGAGCCTTTGCGCGATCGCCCTCCCCGAGCGCTGCCAGCGCATAAGCGCTGTAGCCCGCAACCATGGAGTTGTTCGGGTCGTGTTCGAGGACGGCCTCGGTGCGTTCGAGCGTCATCTCTCCGGCGCGGCGGGCGCCGGCAGAATCGCCCAGCGCCGTGTATATGCTGATCAGGATCGAGGAGGAGTTGAGATCCGTTTGCATCAGGGCGGCCGCTTTTTCATAGTAGCGCGCTGCCTCGGCGTATTCGTGAAGCTGGTAGTTCAGGCGGCCTGCCGAACGATTGACTTCGTAAGACTCGGGATCGGCCTCGAGCGCAATGGCGACCTCTTTCGCTGCCTCTTCGGCCTCACCGTCGCCCAGCAGGAGCTGGGCCTTGATCGCATGCGCTTCGGCAAGGTTGGGGTTCAGTTCCAGCGCACGATCAACGGAGGCCATCCCCTCGTCCGACGTACCACCGTGAGCCTCGCGCAACCGCCGGTACCCGATCGCCATCAGCGTCCAGGCCAGCGCATACTCCGGATCGATCTCGATAGCCCGTTTGCAAAGTCGGATGATGGCTTCGGAAGCGCGCGGGTCAATGTCGTTGCTGTTGACGTAAGCTTGCCGAGCCATCAGGTAAAAGTTGTGGGCCTCTGCGTTGCCGGTGCTGCGCCGCTCGATGGCTTCCTTTTCTTCCGGCAGCAACCTGAGCCTCAGCGCCTTGACGATAGCTTCCGAAATCTCGTCCTGCAGCGCGAAGATATCGCTCGAGTCGCGATCATAGCGCTCTGCCCAGATGTGGTTGTTGGTGCTGGCATCGACCAGCTGGGCACTGATGCGAACGCGTCCACCGGCCTTGCGGACGCTGCCTTCCAATACGTGACTCACATTGAGATCGCTGGCCACTTTCGGAATGTCGACATGCTCACCCTTGTACATGAACGCGCTGTTTCGCGAAGTGATGCCCAATGCCGAGACCTTGCTCAGGTCCGTGATCACGTCTTCGGTGATGCCGTCGCTGAAATACTCCTGCTCCGGGTCGCCGCTCATGTTGACAAAAGGCAGCACGCAAATTTTGAAGAGCGGCCCTTCCTTTTCCTCGGGCGACGCCGCGCCGCCCGCCGGGCTCCCGGCCTGTGCCGGGGCGCGCGCAATCATGCCGCCCAGCGCGTCCAGCAACTCCTGCACTGGCGGACTCGAGGGATCTTCGCCCCAGCTGTCGAGATCGATCGTGTGGATAGCGCGCACGTCCATGGGCAGACGCGCATTGTCGAATCGGACCGGCACCAGGATGCCGCGGTCGGCGCCTTCACGTGCCTCGCCCCGCACCCATCGTGACGCAACCGACGTCGGTGTCCAGACGACCACCACCGCCTTGGCGGCATCAATCTCGGCATCGATCTGGTCATCGAATTCCTGGCCCGGCGTAATTTCGGGATCCCACCAGACCGTCCATCCTTTTGCGAGAATGGCCTTCACCAGCGGCGCGACACGGGACTTGTCGCTGCGAGCATAGGATACGAAAACATCAGCCATGCGTGGCCGATCCTGGGTTCATCTGTTGCCCCTGTTATTCTTGTTGGGCAAGGATAACCCAGCGGCGAAGATTGCGATAGCAACGGGAACGTCACTCGTTCTCAGCGTCGCGGGCTCATCGCGACCCCATTGACGGGCATTTTATTGGCGCCGATTGCCGGGCCGAGCGGAATCCACCAGCACCTGAGTGACGCCCGGGTCCGGATATCCGACGATAAGCGAACTGGCCTAAGTCATTGATTTTAATCGCCGTTGACTCCACAACACTGCGTAAAAGCAGTTATGATGCGGCGTATGGGGCTTTTCGCCGAACTCAAACGCCGGAATGTTATCCGTGTTGGCACGGCTTACGCGGTTACGGCATGGCTACTGATCCAGGTAGCCGCCACGACTTTCCCGTTGTTTGGTTACGACGAAACACCGGCGCGAATCGTCGTCATCATTTTCGCCGTCGGCTTTATCCCGACACTGGTCCTCACCTGGGTATTTGAACTCACGCCAGCAGGTCTCAGGAAAGACTCCGAGGTCGACCGGTCGCCGAAGGTCGACGTGACGGCCGTCAAGCGATTCGACCGCATCGTAATGATCATTCTTGCTGTCGCCGTCGCGTTCTTCTCCTTTGACCGCTTCGCATTACAAAAGCAGCGTGAACTCGAGTTCGCCAAGAACATCCGAATTGAAATTCTGTCCAGCGCAATCGCGGCCTACCAGACCAACAAATCGATCGCCGTCCTCCCGTTCACCGATCTGAGCGCGGACAGGGACCACGAGTACATTGCCGATGGCATCGCGGAAGAATTGTTGAACCAGCTCGGCAAGCTCGAAGAACTCAACGTCGCGAGTCGACGATCGTCTTTCACCTTCAAAGGCACGACCGAAACCTCGGCTGCTATCGCAAGCAAGCTCGGCGTGGAGTACTTGCTCGAGGGCAGCGTGCGCAAGGATGACGAGCAGCTGCGCGTTACGGCGCAGCTCGTCGAGATTCGTGAAGGCGCTGAGCGACAAGTCTGGTCCCGGTCATTCGACGAGACATACGGGAATATCTTTTACGTCCAGGAAGAAATCGCCAAAGCCGTTGCAGCCGCGCTGAGCATTGCACTCGATGTCGATGGGCGAAACCATCTACCCGGCACCGGTACCGACAACATCCAGGCGTACGATGCTCTCCTCGAAGGGCGCGATGCCATGGCAAGACTGGGCCCTGCTTATGCGGAACCGCATTATCGAAGGGCAACCGAGATTGACCCCGAATATGCCCAGGCATGGCTCGCCAGTGGCGTCTCGGTGGGTCTGCAGACCGACAAAACAGCACCCGCGGATACACAGCGGCATGTTGAACGCGGTCGCGACCTGGTCATGCGGGCTATCGAGCTGGATCCGACGCTTGCGGAGGCCTATGCGCGTCTCGCCGCGTTCAATCGCGTACTGGGCGACTTTCCCGCAGCGTTCGATGCGGCAAACACAGCGGCGGAGCTGGCGCCAGGCGATATAACAATCCAGATGTCGCGAAACGGCTTCTTCCATCGTCTCGGCCACATCCGCGAAGGCATTCGCGGGGCCGAACTTCGACGCCAGATCGAGCCATTGGCCTATTTTCGCGCACAGACGCTGGCGGAGCTGTATATCCAGAACCGCCGGTATGACAAGGCGCGGGAGATTCTCGAAATCTCGAGCAGTTTCCCTGCCCGGGACGAGCCCAGCATCATCAAGCGTCACTTCTTCATCGCGCTTGCCGAGAAGGACAATGCTGCAGCCGGAGAATTACTGAGAGACTATGCGAATGCTGCGCCGGTCGACGCGCCCTTGCTGTCCCCGGTTATCGACGCATTTGACGCACCGCCCGCACGCCTGCTCGAGACCCTGAAGAGTCGCTACGCCGAAACGGTGAATCTTACGGGCGAGGGCCGGATCATCACGGCAAGTATCGCGGCGCATTTCGGTGACCCGGACTTCGCGCTCGAGGTCCTCGCGGAAGAATTCGAGGTCGCGTTCGGCCGCTTCCACCGCGTGTGGCACCCGTTCTTCAGCGACATGCGTAAAAAGCCCGAATTTCGGCAGATGCTCATCGACATGGGACTCGACCGGATTTATCGCGAATACGGCTGGCCCGACCTGTGTCGGCCACTGCAAAACGACAGCTTCGAGTGCTTTTAGCCCTTATCTCAATGAAATCAGACAGCTAGGTCGGCATAATAAGGTCAGGGGGAGCTCATGCAGGTACTTCCGCGACAATACGCCTTGCCCGGCCTGTCGATGGCCATCATAGGCCTGACACCTTTGGGTGGCCCCGCACTTGCGCAGGACACGTCGGCTCGCGACGCGCTCGAGGAAATCATCGTCGTCGGCACCCGCCGCCAGGACCGCGCGGCAACCGAGACCCCGGTGCCGATCGACGTATTCGACGACCGCGATATTCACAGCGTTTCGTCGCCGGAACTGCTGGACGTTCTTAATAAACTCGTGCCATCCCTGAACGTGGCACGATGGCCGCTCGGCGACGGAGCTTCATTCGTCCGGCCATTCCAGTTGCGAGGGCTGGACTCCGACAAGTCGCTGGTGCTCGTCAATGGCAAGCGACGGCACAGGTCTGCACTGGTCCAGCTCGGCAACTTCGGTACCCATGGCCCCGACCTGGCTGCTATCCCAGGCATCGCCCTGCAGAATGTGGAAGTCCTCCGCGACGGCGCATCTGCAATGTACGGCTCCGATGCCATTGCCGGTGTACTGAACTTCAATCTCAAAGATACACCCGGGGGAATTGAACTGCGCGCGCAGTATGGCGAGTTCGAGATTGGCGGCGAGAACGCCATAATCATCGCCGGTAATGTCGGTCTACCCCTGGGTGACAAGGGTTTTGTAAATATTAGTGCCGAATGGAATGATGCCGAGGCTACGTCGCGAGGCGTGGAATATGACCGCACTATCGCACAGTCAGGGCTGACACCTGCCGAGGCTGCTCTCGTGTCAGGTGTTTTCGATCACGATGGCGATCCGAACACGCCGGACCAGCAACGCTTCGGGCCCGATGCCGCCACCGAGATATACAGCGGCGGCCAGCTCGTGTCGATTTTCCGCGGTAGCGACGGTATTCCGGACGATATCGATACGCGTTTTGCCGACAACCTCAGGTTTGCCGAGATAAGCAAAAGCGAACTCCTGCAGGTATGGGGCCGGCCCAACCGCGACGCGTTCCATGCCGTGATCAATGCCGGATACGACTTGTCCGGCTCGATGTCGCTTTACGGCTGGGCCAACTATTCCGACAGCAATGCAGACCGGAATTCAGGCCATCGGCGTGTTGGCACCTCCGCCCTCGCCATCGTCAGGACGCCTGACGGATCGATGTGGGACCCGCGCGACGTGTTTCCCGCCGGGTTCACGCCGAGGTTCTTCGGTAACGTGATCGATCAGGGCGTGACGGGCGGCGTTAAAGGGCAATGGTCGAATGGCCTGAGTTACGACTTTGGCGGTCGTTATGGCAGCAGCGAGATACGCTACGACATAAAGAATACCTGGAACCCGTCCCTTGGCCCGGCATCGCCGACAACGTTTCATGCCGGCAATCTGATATCGACGGAGACCGGGTTTACGGCCGACTTCACCAGGCCGCTCGAAGTCGGCTTTGCCGACAATGCGTTCCTGGCGTTTGGGTTCGAATTGCGCGAAGAACAATATGAAAGTGAATTCGGCGACCCCGACTCCCATGCGGCAGGTCCATACAACGTCGCAGACCCTTGGGACCTCGAGACCTCGGCTGAGGAAGCGGCAAATGGCGAGAACGGCGGAATTATCGAGTGCCGTGTCCCCGGACTCGAAAGTGTAGGCACGCCGTGCCCGGCACGGGACCCGATCAACAATGTCATGTCGGTCGGGTCGCAGGCTTTTCCCGGCTACGGGCCCTTCTCTGTATTCGACTACGACCGTAACAGCTGGGCTGCGTATGCTGATCTCGAGCTGGATATTACGGCCAGGTTGCTCATCACCGGTGCAGGTCGCTACGAAAAATTCTCCGATTTCGGCGATAACTTTAGCTGGCGGCTGGCGGGCCGGTACGAGTTCACGGATAAATTCGCGGTTCGCGGCTCGGCGGGTACAGGGTTCCGCGCCCCAACCCCCGGCCAGATTGCGACCATCAATGTATCGGGACGCCCCGGCCAGATTGCCGGCGATCCGTTGCTCGTCGGGGTCTTCCCCCAGGATCATCCGGCGGCGCAGGTATTCGGCGCGGTGCCACTCGATGCGGAAACGTCCCGACAATGGACTATCGGCCTGACTTCGAGACCTTCTGAGCGGTTGTCGATAACGCTTGACTATTACCGTATCGATGTCGATGACCGTTTTTTTATGTCGAGTGACTTCCAGGTCGGCCCGACGGAACGCGCTATACTCGTTGCGACCGGAGTACCGGGCGCCGCATCTATCGAGATCGTCAGATTCTTCACGAACGACATCGACACGAAGACCGAGGGCGTGGACCTGGTCGTAACGTATACCAAGGAGTGGGCGGCCGGCGTAACGGATCTGGCGCTCAGTGCCAATTGGAACGAGACGACGGTTACCCGCAGAACGCCGCGACCTGGTGGATTCTTCCTGAGCGATGAGGGCGTATTCGACCTCGAACGAGGTTCGCCACGGCCGAGGGCGATATTCGATATCAGACATTCCTGGGGTGACAACTGGTCGCTACTGTTGCGCGGCAATTATTTCGGCGGTTACGAGGTTATGAACTCTCGCAACCCGAGCCAGATACAAGAGTTTAGTGCGCTGGTGCAGACCGACGTAACGCTGAACTGGAAGTCTGTTGACGACCGTTACGGTCTGACGTTAGGCGGCAACAACGTGTTCGACGAACAGCCCGATCCTGCAGAATTTGGTGCCTGCTGCGGGTTCGTCGTCTTCAGGAGCTCGCTCATGGACTGGCAGGGCCCTTATTACTACTTGCAGGGCCGGGTTCGCTGGTAGCCGCCCCAACCACGTCGAAGACTCTGCGCGTGACACGGCGCAGAAGCAGCAGGTTACCGTGTCGCGATAGAATTTCCTGTACTGCGGACTACACTTCAGTGACGCCATCCCCTGTGTCTGTCGACCGAGCGGGCCTCGAATCAATCGCCGACACGCAGCTCTTCGGGGCACCTGTCAGACATAACGAATATGGTGACTAAAGACCGTACACCACCGGTAGTACGATAGAGAAGCCAGCCCACAAAATCAGAATTAACGGCACGCCCGCCTTGAGAAAGTCGGCAAAACGATAACCGCCCGTGCTCAGGATCAACAGGTTTGTCTGGTAGCCAAAAGGCGTGGCAAAACTCATGTTCGCGCCAAATAGAACCGCGAGGACAAACGGCAGTGGATCGACCTGCAATTGTTGCGCGGCTGCAATTGCGATCGGAGTGCCGATAACAGCTGCTGCATTGTTGGATACGATGTTGGTCAGCACTGCCATGATAAGGATGAATGCACTCAAAATTGCCGGTATCGGCAAGCCTTGCGCAGCGTTGACAAAACCAGCCGCGAGATATTCCGCCATGCCGGTCACAATCAGCGCCTTGCCCATTGCCAGGCTCGCGACGATCAGCAGGATAATGGCGACCGGGAGAGATCGACCGACGTCACGCCAGTCAAGGCATCCGGAAACGATCATCAGGCCCACGCCGATAAACGCCGAGACCGAAATCGGCAGCAGGCCGGTCGCTGCAGTCCCGATCACCAGCGCCAGCACGAATAGCGCCCGCTTGGCACGATGTCGCCTGGGAAGGTCGGTCGTGCCATCAACAACCAGCATCTTGCGATCGGATTTCAGGGCATCCAGTGCCTTGTGCGTGCCCTGCACCAACACAACGTCACCGGCACGCAGGCGTACCGAACCCGGAACCGGCGCCGTGCGCTGGCGCGGCAATCTCGCCCTATGCACCGCCAGCAGAATCAAACCCAGAGAAGAACCCAGGGCATCGTCCGACATTCTCCGACGATGCAGGGGCGAGCCGGCGGTGATGACGATTTCGGCCAGCTGCTGCTCGCTCTCTTTCGGCAATTCTGAACCCGGCTCATCCGCAGAGTCGAAAAGTGTGGCCCCGATTTCCGTCTCGAAGTGTTTCAGATTCTTCGGCGTGTCTTTGACGCACAGACGATCGCCGGCCTGTAGTACGACCGAAGGCATTTTCGCCAGCAGCAAGGTTTCACCTCGCCGAATTTGGTCAACGCGCATTTCGCGTTGCGTTTTGTCCAACACTTCCTTCAAGGTCTTGCCCACGGCAAATCCATCCTCGCGAATGGTGAGCTGGGCATCGAACAGGCGCGGCTGGGTATCAATCATCGGCATGGCCCGATCCGGCAGTAAGCGCGGCACAACCAGCCATATATAAAGCAGCCCGACCGCGCCCACTATTACTGCCGGGAGCGTGATGTCGAACATTGCGATATCGGCGATGCCAAGATCTCGCGTAATCCCGACGACCAGCAGGTTCGTCGAAGTACCGATGGTTGTCGTCATACCGCCAATAATGGTTGCGAGCCCCATCGGCAACATGAAACCTGATACCGAAAGCTTGGCTCGCAAAGCGATACCGACGAGAATCGGAATCATCAGTACGACGATTGGCGTGTCGTTAACGAACGCACTCATAACAAACACGGCGACCAGCATGAGCAGCAGCGCTGCTTTTGGCCGTTTCGACCACAGCCAGGCTGCAAATACGGCCACCGGCTGCAGTGCGCCCGTGGTCTCGAGGGCTTTACCAATCACGATCAGCGAGCAAATCGCGACCAATGCCTCATTGCCGAAGCCGAGCAGGAACTGTGCCGGGTCGACCGGTACTCCGTCTACGTCGTAAGTAAAGAAATGAAATCCGACAAGCAGCAGGACAATTACGGCGAGACTCGAGGATTCCAGCGGCAGCCTGTCGCGCGTAAACAGGATCAGCGCCGTCACGATCAAGGCGACGACGGCGATTCCGTGTGCATCCGGCGTAATCGTCTGCGTAGACATATCGCGGTACACCGCTCATTGAGGAACGAACGTTTGCGTGGCACCCAAGCTACCAGTTTATAGCAAACGGCAGCACCGCACATGCGGCCATTGTGGCAAAGCCTTGCATTTAGTTGCAGTAGCGCTTTTTGACTCCACCCAGGTGCCGCCGTTGTAACGGAGAGCTCCAAACTGCCGCCGGGCGTCTCTGGCAGGTGCTGTTCCAAATGGCTCGGCACCACCCTACTATTCACCTTATGTTCCTGATCCTCATCGGCGCCATCATCGGCGCGCTTTTCGGTTCGCTGCCGGGCGCGATCATTGGCGGCCTTATCGGCTACGGTGCCGGCATTGCGCTCAGGCAGTCGATCGTTGGTGGTTTGCGTGTCGCGCAGTCGCAGCTCATCGACTCGACCTTTAGCGTCATGGGTGCGCTGTGCAAGGCCGACAATGTTGTTACCCGCGACGAGATCAAGGCCGTGGAACGCGCTTTCGAGATGTTGAACCTCGACAGCGAGCAGCGCGAGCAGGCTAAAGCCGCCTTCACCCGAGGCAAGCAAGCCGATTTCAATCTCGACGCCGCCGTCGACGACTTCGCACGATTAAGCCACCGTCGCGGCCCGCTCGTGCAGCTCTTTTTGCAGCTGCAGATCATGGCCGTGGCGGCCGACGGGCGTATCGACCCGGCCGAGCACACGATGATGGTGCGCGTCGCACGCCGGCTGGGCCTGCACGAGGTCGACGTGTCGCGGCTCGAGGCGCTGCTGCGCGCCGCAACCGGCGGCCCGTCAGCGGCCGGCGCGCCGCCGCCAAAGGACCGGCTGGCCGATGCCTACGCCGCACTCGGGGTAACGCCGGATAACAGCGCGGCCGAGATCAAGCGCGCCTACCGCAAGCTCATCAGCCAGAACCACCCCGACAAGCTGGCCGCCCGCGGTCTGCCGGAGAGCATGCGCGCCGTCGCCGAGGAACGCTCGCGCGAGATCAACTCGGCCTACGACCTGATCAAGGCCGCTCGCAGTGACCTGAAATAGCGTCGCCGGTTTTATCTTCAGACCGCGACGACACTATTGTGCGATGGGCTGGTATGATGCTCGGCCCCGACATCACTGCAGACCAATCATGACCAGACCGACCAGATTCCTGGCTGTCGTGGCGGCCGGCCTGGTGCTGACCGCGTGTGGCAAATCCGAAGACGTGGCCGACACGGCCGCACCGCAACCGCCGGAGTCCGCGGCAGACACCGCGCTTGACCTGGGCCTGGCGGCAATAAGCCGGGACCGAATCGAGTCTCATCTTGTCTTTCTTGCCGGTGACGACATGCAAGGACGGATGACAGGCACGCCCGAGTACGACGAGGCGGCGGCCTATGTCGCCCGACAGTTCGAGGAAATCGGGCTCGAGGCCGGCGGTGAAGATGGCACCTGGTTCCAGGCGGTACCGATGCTCGCGCAGCGGATAGACGTGGACTCGGCAAAAGTCGTGTTCCACCGCGACGGAGAGCAGATGGCGCAGCGTTGGCAGGAAGATTTCGTCATGGCCGGCGATGTCGTCCGGCCGGAGACGGCAGTCACCGCGGAGGTGGTGTTTGCCGGTTTCGGCGTGCATGCGCCCGACATGAACTATTCGGATTACGACGGCATCGACGTCGCAGGGAAAATTATCGCTGTCTTCGGCGGCGCGCCGGATTCTTTCCCGCACAATGAGCGCGCGTACTACTCGTCGGGGCTGACGAAAGCAGAAGAAGCCGTGCGTCGCGGCGCCATCGGCTTTATCGGGCTGCGGTCACGAACCGACCAGAAACGCTATACGTGGAAACGGGTATCGGAGAATGCGGGCGTTCGCCCGGGCATGTCGTGGATCAACCTGTCGGGTGATGTGGCCAACTATTTCCCCGAACTCGAGGGCGGCGCGCTGATCAACGTGCCGCCGGCCGAACAGCTGTTCAGTCGTTCGCCTATTACGTTCGAGGACGCACTCGACGCCGCCGATGCTGGAACGCCGATGTCGACGCCACTCGGTGTTGAAGTCACGCTCGCGAGAAAGACGAACCATGAGTCGATCACCAGCCCGAATGTTATCGGCATTCTTCGTGGCAGCGATCCCGAACTCGCCGACGAGTACGTTATCTATACCGCGCACCTCGACCATGTCGGTTTGGGCGTGCCGGTTGACGGCGACACGATTTACAACGGCATGTACGACAACGCGATGGGCTCTTCGCAGCTCATCGAGACGGCGCGTGCGTTCGCTGCGATGCCCGAGCCGCCCAGGCGTTCGATCGTTTTCATCGCACTCACAGGCGAAGAACGCGGACTGGTCGGATCCGACTACTACGCCCACTATCCGACCCTGCCCGGCGACGCGATCGTGGCGAACGTCAATCTCGATATGCCGTTATTCCTGTTTCCGCTCGCCGACATCATCGCGTTTGGCGCCGAACATTCATCCCTCGAGGGCGTGATCAGCGAGGCGATTGCCGCGGAGGATTTTGACCTTACGCCGGACCCGATGCCCGAAGAAGTCATCTTCATTCGCAGCGACCAGTATTCCTTCGTCAAACAGGGCGTCCCTGCCGTTTTCCTCGTGCCCGGATTTACGTCGTCCGACCCCGACATTGACGGCCAGCCCGTGTGGCGCGATTTCCTGCAGACCCACTACCATCAGCCGAGCGACGACCTCACACGGCCGATCGACTGGCCCTCGGCAGAACGATTTGCCCGCGCGAATGTCCGAATCGGCTTCGCGATCGCCAATGATGATGCCCGTCCGACCTGGAACGAAGGCGACTTTTTTGGCGAAAAATTTGGTCGGTAACTTCGCCCGCTCGTCGCTATTGCGAGCCCGACGAAGCCGCGCGGTGCAGCGGCGAAAACTGCATCAGGGGAGTCTGGCCCGCGGATATTAGCTGCGCAGCCGCATTAGTTGCGCGAACTCACCCGCATCGAAGAACGAGCCCCTGCAGGAAGTGCATTCCTCGTACTGGATGTGTAGTTGCTTCGGGTCGACCCTGCGCAACATACCGCCATCGCAGCGCGGACATCGGTAGCGGTCGATCATGTTCGTTTGCACGCCCGTTGAAGGATCGCCGGTATCGATGGCTGCCGCCGCCTCCTCATGTCGCAGCCAATCACTTTCTCCTGCGTCAAACCAGATGCCCTGGCACGACTTGCAGCGATCGACCTCGACGCCCTCGTAGACGAAGGCTTCCATGTCGCTCCGGCATTTGGGACAAATCATCGTATCTCAGGCTGTCGGGTTCGCGGAATTGGTCATGGGGTTCTTCGCCATCGGCTAGAATTGCGTCATCTTACATCGTCGCCTGCGGAGATTTGGTCTTGCTCACCCAACTCAACGACATAGAGGCCCGGGTTATCGGCTGCCTCATCGAAAAATCCGTCGTCACACCCGATCAGTATCCGCTGACGCTGAACGCCCTGACGAACGCCTGCAACCAGAAGTCATCGCGCAATCCCGTCATGTCGCTGACGCAGGGCGAGGTGCAGCACGCCATTCGCGAACTCGAGGCAAAGCACCTCGTGCGGACCGACGAAAATTTCAAGAGCCGCGTCGAGAAATACGTGCAGCGGTTCTGCAACACGCGCTACAGCAACCTGCAGTTCAGTGACGCCGAACTTGCCGTCGTCTGCCTGCTATTGCTGCGCGGGCCGCAAACACCGGGCGAACTCCGCTCGCGTAGCGGTCGCCTGTACAGCTTCGACGACAACGCCGATGTAGTCCAGGTCCTTGCGGGCCTGGTCGAACGCGAGCCGGATCCACTTGTCGTCAAGCTGCCGCGAACGCCGGGCCGCAAGGACTCGGAGTACATGCACCTGTTCTCAGGGCCGGTCGATGTCGAGGCCCATGCCAGCCAGGCTCGCGAAACCCGGTCGGAGAGTTCCCGCGAACGGCACGGCGATGCGGAGTTGGCCGAGCGCGTCAGTCAGCTCGAAGCCGAGGTCGCCGCGATCAAGGCAAAGCTCGGCTGATACGCCGGTACCTGTTCCATCCAGGTGAGAATCAGCTCAACCGTATCGGTAGCTCGCGGACGCGCTTGCCCGTCGCCGCAAAGATGGCATTCGTGACGGCAGGCGCAACGGGCGGCAAAGGCCCTTCGCCAAGGCCGCGCGGCGCATCGGCGCTATCGGCGAAGTAAACGTCGATCTCCGGGATCTCTCGCATGCGGCAGAACCGGTAGTCGTGGAAATTGCTTTCCTGGACGATGCCGTCGCGGACCGTGATCCTGCCGTGCAATGCAGTCGACAGCCCCTCGACGATGCCCCCTTCGACCTGGTTGCGCGCACCCTGCGGGTTGATGACGCGACCGCAGTCCACCGCGCACGTGATCCTGTCGACGACGACGTTGTTGTTGTCGACCGTGACCTCGGCAACTTCGGCCACCCAGGCCCCCTGGTTGTAGCTCGCCGCGATGCCGCGACCCCTGCCCTCCGGCAACGGCGTGCCCCAGCCCGATTTCCCGGCGGCGAGTTCGACGACACGCCGTAGCCGGGACGCGTCGAACCTGAAGTCCTCGCGCACCTGCACGTACTGCTCGTCGCCGATCAGTGCGAGCCATAACGCCAGCGTGTCGATGCCATGTGCATGGGCGAGTTCATCGATGGCGCTCGAAACGACGAAGACGTTGCCCGAGTGCTCGGTCGCCCGCCATTGCCCGAGCGGGATTCGCGCCGGCACCGCGACGTACTCGAACAGCAGGTTGGCGACAAACCCGGCCGGGAACTCGAAGTTGTAGATCTCGGCGGGCGAACCGTCGCGCTCGAGGTAGATCTCCCGGGGATGACTCACGACCTTCTGGTGCCAGTCGCTGATGCGCCCGTCCCGCACCGAGGCTCGCACACGCTGCACGTTGCCCGGGCGGAAGTAATCGTGGCGAACATCGTCTTCGCGCGGCCAGACGACCTTGACCGGACGCCGGAACTGCCTCGCGAGCAGCACCGTGTCGGTAATGAAGTCGGCGTAGTAGCGCCGGCCGAAGGCGCCACCCGAGCGCATCACGTGAATCGTGACATTGTCCTGCGGGATACGCAGCACCGTGGCGACGGCCTCGGCCGCCATCGGCGGGTTCTGCGTCGGCGCCCAGACTTCGGCCGCGTCCCCGTCCACGCGCGCCGTGCAGTTCATCGGCTCCATCGGTATGTGGGCGAGATAAGGCAGCTCGTAGACGACATCGATGTCGGTATCGGCGGCGACCGCGTCACCGTCGCGCCGCACCTCGAGCGCCTCGTCGTCGAGGCCCTGTTCAAACTGTTGCATCAGTTCATCGATGTCGTCGCCATCATCCGGCATCTGCCACTCGACCTCGAGCTTGCGTGCGCCCTCGAGCGCTGCCCAGGTGCTTGTCGCGAGCACGGCCACGCCCGACACGAAGTTCGGGCAGTTCGGGAGGATGATCCGGCCGCCGTGGTCGACGTTTTTCAGCATATGAAAGTCGACAACGCCCGGAACGGATTTCGCGGCGGTCGCATCGAACGAGACCGGCTGGCCATCACCATGGGGGCAGCGTTTGACGACGGCATAGAGCATGCCCGGCAGCTGCAGGTCGAAGCTGTACTGCTGCGCCCCCGTCAGCATGGGCTCGAGATCGACATCGGGCACTGACGTGCCGACCAGCGTGAAGTCGTCCTCGCTTTTCAGCGGCGGATCCGCCGGCACCGGCAGGGATGCCGCCTTAGTGGCGAGTTCGCCGTAGCCGAGCCGTGTACCTGTCGCGTCATCGACGACGTAACCATTGCGTGTGGCGAGATCTGTCGCTGGTGCGTTCAACCTGTGTGATGCCGCGCCCAGCAGCATCGCCCTCGCCGTCGCGCCCGCCTGGCGCATTGCCGCGTAATTGAGCCGGATGCTCAGGCTGCCGCCCGAGAACTGGTTGTCGAGGCGCGGATCCCAGTCGGCCTGCTCGACGCGTACCGTGTCCCAGCCAACATCGAGTTCCTCGGCGATGATCATCGGCAGCGCCGTTTTCACACCCTGGCCCATCTCGGGATTCTGGGCATACAGGGTAATAACACCGTCTTCACCAATGCGGATCAGCGGGTGAAGCTCTGATACCGCGTCGGCCGCGCGCCCCAGTTTAGGAATTCCGATCACGAGCCCCAGGCTGCTGACAGCGCCCAGGCGGATGAAGTCGCGACGATTAATCACAGTAATACTCCCCGGCGTGCCTGACAGGCTAGACCACCCGGGGACCGGGTGCCACCCCGATCGTCGCTGCAAGCAAGCGGTTCGTCGCAAGCAGAGGATGCGCGACGAGAGTGCGTGACACGGCTTACGCGCTAAACGCCCGGTAGTCTTTCTCGAGCCCGGCCAGGGCCTTTTTGAAGAGTTTCTCACCCGCCTCGGGACTTGCCAGCGACGGGTTGGAGCCGATGCGCCCATCCGGGAATCGGCGCCGGTAGTCGGCAGCGTCGTAGAAGGGACCGGTCGGTGCGATCGGCGGGTCCATCTCGGCCGACTTGATGCTGTGCGGGTAGACGTACTGCGTCAGCGATACCTCGCCACACGTCGCGTGGCTGCCCTCCGCCTCGCCAAACAGTTCCTCGCTCAGCGCCATGACGCCCTCGGCCTGCCACCAGTTGACGAGCTTGCAGCGCACTTGTGACCGATCCGCCGCGGTCATTGCCATGCTCGATTGCGCGTAGATCTCGGCAAAGGCTGCGTTCACGGTGGCCACGTTGCCGCCGTGCCCGTTCAGGAAGTAGAAGCGCTCGAAGCCGTGCCGGATCAGCGAGTTGACAGTGTCCTGGATCACGGCGATCAGGGTCGAAGGGCGCAGCGTGACCGAGCCCGCGAAACCGAGGTGATGCTGCGCCATGCCGACGGCGATCGTTGGCGCGACCAGCGCGCCGGTCTTTTCCCCGAGGGCGACGGCCAGCGACTCGGGGCACAGTGCGTCGGTGCCGATCAGCCCGTTGGGGCCGTGCTGTTCCGTGGAGCCGATCGGCTGAATGATGGTCTTGCTGTCCTGCAGGTAGGCATCCACCTCCTGCCAGGTGGAAAAACGGAGTTCCATGGGTGCTCCTCGAGTACTTCCAGGCCACAGGATAAGGCAAAGCAGCCTAGCCCGCCCGCTTGCCTGCCTCGACCGATCTGGCGTCGAGCCGCCGGTCGAGCATCGGCACGAGCCAGGGTATGAACCGGGCGATGTAATGAATGACCGGTGCGTGCCTGTCCGGGAAGACATGCAGGCGATTGCGGCGCACACCCTTGATCACGCGCGCGACCACGTCGGCAGGTTCCGAGATCAGGGACTCGGGCACCACGCGCGGTTCGTCGTAGCCGTACTGCGGCGAGTCGAGAATCGGAGTGCGACTGAAGCTCGGGTAGATGTTGGTCACCTGCACGCCCGTGTCCTTCAGCTCGTAGGCGAGCGACTCGCCGAAGCCGCGCAGGCCGAACTTCGATGCGCAATACGAGGACAGGCCCCGCGCCCCGATCCAGCCCGCGAGCGACGAGATGTTGACGATGTGGCCGCTGCCGCGCTCGATCATGGCCGGGATGAACAGGCTACACAGCCGCATCGGCGCCAGCAGGTTCAACTGCATCAGGGTTTCCCAATGATCCTGCGGGACATGGTCCGTGCGCCCCGCAACAGCAATGCCCGCGTTATTCACGAGGATATCGGGGATAGCGTCGCGAGATGCGCAGAACTCCGCAATCGAGCTGCACCCCTTTTCCGTTGCAAGATCGGCGACCACGGAAGCTTTGAGGTCGCTGCCTGCATCCTCGATAGCATCGCGCAACGCATCATCGCTGACGTCGGTGAGTACCAGTTTCGCCCCCGCGGCACGGAACTGGCGCACCATCTGGCGGCCAAAGCCGCCGGCGGCACCTGTGATCAGGACGGTCTTGTTGAGGGGGTCGGTCATGGGCAGCCGTGCGGACAGGACATTTCGCTGCGGGATAACATACAGTACATCGGGCCGGGTGTCTGACCCCGTTTCAAATCAAGGCTGCTCGTACAGGACGCCGGTGATCGGCAACCTGACTCCCCGGCACATGCCAATGCTCGATGCCGCTCAGATCAATTGGTCGATGCTGAGCTGCCGCACGATCGAAAACCGGCATTCACCGCAATTTCCGGTGTGATTCTGGCTATTATCGGGTTATCGGGGCGGAGGGTACTCCTTGCATGTCACTGATTGCCGAGCTCAAACGACGAAATGTCGCCCGCGTGGCCGTAGCCTACGCGATCGTGGCCTGGCTGCTGGCGCAGATTGCCGACCTCCTTTTCGGCGCCTTCGGCGCGCCCGACTGGGCGCTCCGGACCTTCGTGATCCTGCTTTTACTCGGCTTCCCCGTCGCACTGCTGCTGGCCTGGGCCTTCGAACTGACGCCGGACGGCATTCGGCGCGAGTCTGCGGCCAGGGCCGACCGGCCAGCCGCAGCGCCCAGTCGCAAGCTCGATGCGGTCATCTTCGGCGTCCTTGCTCTGGCCGTCGCCTTCCTCTTGCTCGACCGCTTTGTGCTCTCCACCGACGACGATAGCGGGAGTGCCACCAGCGCCGAACTTGAGGCATCCATCGCCGTGCTGCCGTTCGACAATCGCAGCGCAAATCCGGAGGACACGCACTTCGTCGACGGCATCCACGATGACATCCTGACCCAGCTCGCCAGGATCAATTCCCTCAAGGTCATCTCGCGCACATCCGTAATGCGCTACCAGGATTCCACCAAGAGTATCCCGGAGATTGCCGCGGAATTGCACGTCGCCACCATTCTCGAAGGAGGCGTGCAGCGCGCCGGCGACTCGGTTCGCATCAACGTGCAGCTCATCGACGCCGTTAATGATGAACACCTCTGGGCCGAGACTTACGATCGCCAGCTCAACACGTCGAATATTTTCGAGATCCAGAGCGAAATCGCAGCCTCGATCGCCCGCTCCTTCCACACAAACCTCGGTTCGAATCTGACGGCCCAGACCGCGGCGGCGCCCACCGACAACCTGCGGGCTTACGACGCCTTCCAGAAAGCCAGCGCCATCCTCGCGACGAGCAACTGGCGCACGTCCAGGGAAGCTGCGGCGCTGCTCGAGGATGCGGTGCTGCTCGACCCGTCGTTCGCGCTCGCCTACGTCGAGCTCGCCCAGATCTATGTCAACCATTACTGGTATTGGAGAGATGAAGCGAACCTGCAACGCGCCAAGTCGGCATTGGATACGGCGCTCGATCTCGTTCCCGGCATGCCCGAAGCGCAGATTGTACTTGCGGACTATTACTACAAGGGATTCAGCGACTTCGGCCGCGCCCTGGAGCTGCTCGACGACGCCATTCCACGCGCACCGCAGTTATCGAGCGCTATCTCCAAACGCGCGTTCGTAATGCGTCGCAGCGGCAAAGTCGAGGAGTCAATCGACCCGCTGAGGGAGGCGGTCGAGCTGGATCCATTGTCGGCCAACAGGCACTACAACCTCGCCCAGACGCTGCATATGGTCGGCCGCTTTGAGGAAGCCAGCGACTACTTCGACAGAGCCGTCGCGCTAGCGCCTGACGACTACACCATGCATGCCGCCAGGGCATACAACCTGCGCGCAATAGACCCGGAATCGACGGCGATCCGCGACCTGTTGGATGATCCGAACTTCAGGGATCGCCAGAGTGTTTTCTGGTTGTTGTATCGCTGGCAGATGGCGCTGCTCGAACGCGATTACGATGTGGCGATGGCGACGCTGCGCAATACCACGTCCAGTCTCCTTGATATCAACCAGGCGTATTACCCCATGGACCTGATGGTCGGCCTGACAGAGTTCCTGATCGGCGACCGCGATGCGGCTCGTACCCGGTTCGAGTCGGCGAAAACCATGCTGCAGAAGGCACGGCAAGAGTCTCCAGAGGATCCGCGAATCCTGGATGCTCTCGCTCTCGCGTATGCGGGCCTTGGCGACGCCGGGCAGGCGAAGGCCGCAGCCGATGCCGCCATCGCCCTCGAGCCCATCAGCCGTGACAGCTTTGGAGGCCCGGCCCGCCTGCTGAATCGGGCCCGGGCGCTTGCAATGCTCGGCGAGGACGACGCCGCACTCGAGGATTTGCGAACCCTGATATCGGTCCCGCTCAACTGGATGCTGGGTCCCGTCATGATTCAGAACGACCCGGCGTTCGAGCACCTGCATGCGAGGCTGGATTAGGCGGCTAGATTATCCAGGCCCGAAGCCACAGCCCCAGCTGAGTGCTGTAACCGATGTCACGCCTTATGACGCGATGCGCGCTATCCAGCACGTAGTAGGACGGAAAGGCCCGGATCTGCCATTGCCGGGCGACATCGGAGTCGCCGAGCACGACCGTGACATTGAGATCGTGACGCTCCACGTAATCACGTACCTCCTCCACAGTGGTCCAGTCGAGAGCGACCGCAACGATCTCGATGTCATCGGCATCCCGCCAGCGGCGCAGCCGGTTCAGGTTGCCGGCGCTGGCCGCGCAGATCCTGCACCAGGGCGCAAAGAAGTAAACCATCGCGGGCCGCGCGCCCACATCCTCGAAGTTGTAGGGCTCTCCCGCAATCGTTACTCCCTGCAACGCGGGCGCAACCTGACCGTCGGCCGCGAGCATGCCGCGCATCTGGAATACGAGCACGCCGAAAAACACAGCGGCCACGAGGCCCGCGTTAAGCAGGAACGAGCGGATCTTCTCCAGGTTCATTGACAATCTACCGATGCGCCCGTCGGCCCGAGGCTGAAGATTCGCCGGGCACCCGTGGGAAATAAATGCCCGATTCTACCAGCGCCGACTTGCGAAATTTTTCGCACGAGCCAGAATTGGTTGACAACAAGAATACCGGGGAAACGATGATGCGGTCAGGCTGTAACCCGATCCCTTTTGGCTGCCTTGGCCTGGAGCAGGCGGCGGGTTCCAAGCAAGACCAGCGCGCCCCGCATCGAGATGGAGACTGAACCTTGACTACGGACACAGCGGCGACGACGGGATCGACCGTGTCGTATGACGCGCCCGGATGGGCGCGCACGATGCGGCGCCTCACAGACTATCTCGTCCTGGATTTCCTCGGGGGGCCGCGGCCCTGGAAGTTCTCCTGGGTCATCAACTTCCAGAAGGCCGGCACCTTCGTTTTCCTGCTCGGCCTGATGGCCTGGTATGACAATTTCTCAGCAGCCGCATGGATCTATACGGCCATGCACGGCAGCTACGGCCTGGTCTGGATCCTCAAGGACGTGGCATTCCCGGACCCCAGCTGGCAGAAGCGCATCACGATTGGCGGCGGGATCAACGCCTTCGTCGGTGTGCTCGGATGGTACTGGGTGTTCGGCTGGCTGCTCGTATCCGGCGTGGCCCAACCCGACTATCCGTTACCCGACTTCGCGTGGTACGGCCTTTGTATCAGCCTCTGCATCCTCGGGTGCGCTATCATGATCGCTGCCGATGCCCAGAAGTACTTTACACTGCGCATCCAGAAAGGACTGATCACCGACGGCATGCATCGCTATGTGCGGCATCCCAATTATCTCGGCGAAATCATGGTCTACGGCAGCTTCGCGCTGATGGTGTGGCATTGGCTGCCCGTGGTTGTCCTGGCATGGGTCTGGCTCGGCATATTCGCGGTCAACATGGCGATGAAAGAAGCCAGCATGTCACGCTACCCGGAATGGACAGGTTACAAGCAACGAACCTGGTGGTTAGTCCCGTACATCATCTAGAGCGACAAGAACAATAATAAGGAGCAGTTCATGGCAGCCACGTTAACGCTCGCAAACAGCGAGCGAGTTCGGTATGCAACCGGATCCATCATGTATTTCGCCCAGGGCATCCCCCATGGCCTGCTGGGAATCGCCATACCGGTATGGCTGGTGAGCCAGGGCGTCGGCCCCGGGGACATCGGTTCATACCTGGCGGTCATCACGTTGCCCTGGGCCTTCAAGCTAGTGACCGGACCACTGATGGATCGTTACGAGTACCTGGCGATGGGCAAGAGACGTCCATGGGTTCTCGGTGCACAGGCCGGACTGACGCTCTCCTTGCTGGCGTTGACACTCATCGACCAACCCGCGGAACAGGTCGGCCTACTGATGCTGATTGGCGTGCTCATCAACAGCTTTGCGGCGACGCAGGACGTCGCTGTCGACGGCATGGCGATCGATCTCACACCGGTGCGGGAGCAAGGCAAGCTGAATGCCTTCATGAGTTTCGGCAAGACGATCGGCTGGGCCGCGACCGCGGCAGTAACGGGTGTGCTGCTCACGACTGTCGGGCTCGGGACGACGGCGATCATGGCCTCGATCGTCGCGGCTCTCGCCCTGCTCGTCATGATCGTCATTATCGAGCGCGACGGTGAAAGGACACTGCCATGGTCCAAAGGCGTCGCCGCATCCGTGCATCGCGCCGAAACCTCGTTCCGCGCCGTGTTCAAGGAGCTCAACACGGTCCTGTGGGTGCGCACGAGCCTGATCGTAATGGCGATCATGTTTTTCGACGGTCTCGTTTACGGGTATGGCCAGGCCCTGATGCCGATTGCTGCGGTCAACCTGTTTGGCTATTCGACCGCGCAGTGGTCGCAGCTCGTGGCGATGATGGGACTCGTGGGCGCCGTGCTCGCCCTGTCGATCGGACCCGCTATCGATCGCATGGGCGCAAAGCGCATGATGCTGCTCGCCGTTTCATTGCTTTGTGTTCACGCATTCCTGATCGCCCAGACGCAGCATCTGTGGCAGAACACGCTCTATGTGCGATTGATGCTGTCGATTTGGGTATTGATGCTGCCGATCGTCATGGTGTCGGCGCTTGCGCTGGCAATGGCGATTTGCAAAAGCGTCAACTCGGCCACGCAATTCGCGATTTACATGTCGGCTGCAAACCTCGGCCATTCGGCGGGATCGAAGATCTACGGCCTGGTCGCCGAGAAGTCGACCTATGTGCAGTCCTATACGATGCTCAGCGCCCTGTTCATCGCGCTGATCATCGCGATTCTGCTCCACAGGCACCAGGCTCACGACGACAGCGGTGGCAAACGCAAGCATGCCATGTACACGGTGGGCATGGGCAGCAATGAAGCCGGCATGTTCGTGTCAGGCGCGATGCGCTGCCCCAAGTGCCGAGCCGATATGGAACCCATCCTCTATGAGGGCACCGAAGTGGACCGGTGCACGATCTGCCACGGCATCTGGTTCGATGCCGGTGAGATAGAGGCCCTGAAAAACAAGAAGGCTGCCGCCGCGCTCGATATTGGCGACAGGAAAACGGGTCGAGAGAGCAATGCGATCGATAGTTACGATTGCCCGCGATGCGGCGGCGCCATGGTGCGGGTCGTCGACCCGGTCCAGCGTCACATCTGGTACGAGACCTGTGGCGGCTGCAATGGATCGTATCTCGATGCGGGTGAGTTGAAGGACCTTTCGACGCGAAGCATCGCGGATTTCTTCAGGGATCTCACCACGCCGGAGCGCCGGTAGCGGATTGACGAGAAAGGCCGGACCGCGACGGTGGGGGAAATCGCGATCCGGCCGGGGGGCCACACTTCGCGTGTGGTTGACTAGTACGCGGGCCCGTCTTCGTACTCGAGCCCTCGCTTGCCGGCCTGCTCCTTGACGGTGTCGTAGAGCTTCTGGTCCAGCGAGCTCGCCAGGCCGCCGGCCTCTTCGACCTTTTCGCGGAGGTAGCCGTCGCGATCTTCGGCCAGTTGCCGGATCTGAGCTCTCAGCTCGTCCCGTTCAACGGCAAGCTCCTCGATGTGCGCCTGTTGCTCGGCGGGCGCCATGGCGGCGATCGATGCCGGCAAGGCCTCCGGCTCGAGTTCTTCGAGCTCGACCTCGCCACTGACTACGGCGTCAACCAGCTCGTTGTCGCCCAGCATGTTCAGGCGGCCGGCGGTCGAGGCATTGAAGACGCCGCGGCGTGCGCGGGCCGCATACGAGGCGATTTCGTGCACTTTTTCAGTCGCGGCCACTTTCTCGGCCATCTTTTCCTTTTCTTCCTCGGTGCCGTAGTAGAGCCTCGTGTCGTCCAGCCGCGCGGACAATTCGGCAATTTTCTCGTCGTACGGCGTCGTGTAAGCCACGGCGCTGCCCGACTGCTCGACCTGGAAGAAGTTGCCTTGCCCCAGGGCGGCGATCTGTGTCCACGGTTGAACGGCCGATTCGATATCACCACACTGAATCGTATTGACGACAATCCCTTTCTCCAGCGCAGACGCCACGATCTCGGGGTACTGGACCTCGTTGTAGTCCATGTGAGGTGGCGCGTCGCCGACCAGGAAGATCACCTTGTACGCCTGGTCCTGTTCGCTCCACGACATCGCGTGAACGGCATCGTAGAGCGCCTTGTTGACACTCTCGGGCGTATCGCCGCCACCGTCTGCCTGGAAGTCCATCAACGTGGCATAGACCGAGTCGAGGTCATCGGACAAGTCGACAACCTTGGTCACGTAGGCATCGCTACGGTCGCGGTACGCGACGAGCCCAATGCGAATGTCGGGCGTCTGCTGGGCCGATGACATTGTTGTAGCGATCGACCAGATCTTTTCTTTGGCCGTCTGGATCAGGTCCGACATGCTGCCCGTCGTGTCCAGCACGAACACCACGTCGATCTTCGGGTTGGCCGTGATGTGGTGCGTGATCGGGTCGACCGGATCCACGGGTTGGGTCTTGGCTGACAGCTGCGGGTAGTACACGACTGCGCCGAGTGTCAGGGCGAATAAGGCAATGCCTATCAGTTTGGTTTTCATGATTCGTTCCTCTCTCTCTGAATGGGTTTATTGCGTGAATAACTGGCGCAAGGCTGCATCGGCCTGGCGCCTTGCTGCATCAAAGCGTTCGTTGTCGGTTCGGGTATCCGTCTCGGCGCTGTGCTTGCTGCGAATCGCCGGCGGGATCGTCACGAACAACGCATGCACCAGGAAAAAGCACCAGGTCGCCAGGAAAATGCTGCCCGAGCGGGTCAGCGCCCAGACGGTGGCGGTGATGCTCAATGCGCTCAATCCCAGGTCCATCAATGCCGGCATCACACCGGAATAGAAGTACAGCGAGCGCAACAACCAGATGGCTGTGACGTGAATCAGCAGGTACAGCGCGATCGGTGGCGCCATCCACCACGCGACGGCGGCCATGACGGCCCACGCGGCAAGCGCCGTAACGCGACCGAGGCGCTCCGTGCTGCGGCTGAACAGATACAGCAGGTACGCGAGTCCCAGCGCCGGGATCACGAGTCGCACTACGCTGCCGAACCCAACGAATGGTGTGAGTGTCGCGACGATCGCGCTTGCAAAGAACGCAAGCACGGCGGCAACGGCCACGCCGTGAAGAAATGTCGGCCGTTTCATGACGCACTCCTCAGGTCTTTCTCACGAAGAAACGCGATCTCGACCTCGTTGTCGTCGACGGTCATTTCCCGCGACATCCAGGCGGCGTCATCGAACTCGGAACGAACGTCGGCCCGAACGGAAGACCGTTGCGCGAACAGCTCGGCCTTCTGCCGCAGGCTCTCGAGCGTTGCCGTGTTGTCGTCGAGCATCTTCTGTTGCTCATCGAGAAAGCGCTCGTTCGATTCGACCTTGCTGTTGAGCCGCTTCGACAAGCGCTCGGCCTCGAGCTTCTTGCGGATCAGGCCCTTGGCCAGGTCATCCTTGCCGGAGTCGAAACACAGATCGAGTTGCGTATCGATCTCGGCGATCGAGTTTTCGAACTCGGCGCTGCGCCTTTTCAGGGCATCCTGTTCGTGCGCGCAAACCTTGATGCGCTGCTCGGTGTTGGCCAGGTCATCCTCCATGTCGCGAATGGCCTGCTTGAGCAACGCCTCTGGCTCCTCGATCTGGTCGAGTACGGCGTGAAAGTCGGCTTTGAACAGCCGTGAAATGCGGTTGATGAGTGCCATGTGCTGCCTCCTTGGTAGCGGGTACATGGAGGCATGGTAGAAAGACCCGGCACGATTAATAAGACATGAAAACGTAAAATCTCGAGCCGGAAATTTACAAAAACGTTACACGGAATCACGCACTTAACGCGGCTTGGGTGCTAGCCTAGGCACACTATGACGAGGCCGATTCGCATTCTGATCGTAGAAGACGAGGCAGCGATCCGGGAAGGCCTGATCGACGTGCTCGTCTTCCACGGTTACGAGGTGGACAGCGCCGCAGAAGGCCCTGACGGCCTCGACAAAGCGCTGACGGGCCGTTTCGACCTGATCCTTCTGGACATCATGCTGCCCGGCCTCGATGGCTACGAGATCTGCGAGAGAATTCGGGCCGAAGACCGCCACCAGCCCATCATCATGCTGACGGCAAAGTCATCGGATGACGACATTATCCACGGCCTCAAACTTGGCGCCGATGACTACGTGCCGAAACCGTTTTCGATACAGCAGCTGGTTCTGCGTATCGAGGCCGTGCTCCGGCGCTCGCAGGTCGGTCTCGAACAGGCGCGCACATTGAGCATTGGCGACGTCGTGATCGATACCGAAAATCTTTCCGGTATGAACGGCAACGACGAAATCGCCTTCACCAGGCGCGAGATCGAAGTGCTGTGCTATCTCGCAGAAAACCCGGAACGGCCCGTGTCCCGGGAGGAGCTGTTGTCCAAGGTCTGGGGCTATGCCAAGGGTCTCGATATCGAGACCCGCACAGTCGACATTCATATTGCGAAACTGCGCCGCAAGATTGAAACCGACCCCAAAGCACCCGAGAACCTCGTTACTGTGCGCGGCGCCGGATACCGGCTCATGACAGGGTCCAGCTGATGTTGCCCAGGTCTATTGTCAAGGGCTTCAGCCGGACTCGCCTGCGCAACCTGCTCGTGCTGTTCTTCGTTGCGCTCGCGATTCCGACAGCCATCCTGATATGGCAGGCATACGGGCAGCTCAAGTGGGAAGCGTTTCACCAGTATCGCGGTGACGCCGAAGAGCTCACCCGTCGTATCGACCAGCAGCTTAACAACATAGTCGGCATCGCCGACTCGTATGCGTTTGCCGACTACTCGTTCCTCGTCGTTACGGGCGATCCGGAAGCCAACTTCGTGCAGCGTTCGCAGCTCTCGGGCTACCCGGTGACGGCGGGTCCGCCCGGTGTCGTGGGTTTCTTCCAGGTCGACTCAACTGGCACGTTGAGCACGCCGCTTCTTCCGCCTGCCGGAACCGAAGTGAGTGATCTGGGCATTGGCGACCGTGAACTCTACGCACGGCAAAATCTCGCCATCAGAATCCAGAACATTCTTGCGAACAATGCGTTGGTCCGCTTCCGGGCGGACGATGGCGGATTGGGCTCGGTGGCAAGGCTTGAGGCCGCGGCGCCGCAGGCACGAGCCGAGGAGGCAGCGCCGTCGGTAGCAACATCAAGTGTCACACCCGAGTCGCTGGACGAAATAGAGGCGGAGCCTGAGGACGACCGGGCCTATGACCAGGGCGTGTTCGACGAGCTAAGGCAACGCCAGAACGAGCCCCGCAAGGTGACTGGTTTTCTCGAGTTTGCCGACGTGGAAGAAAAAAGCGAGACGCTCGAGCGCGACCTGGCCGAAGAACAGGCGCTCGGCGGAGAAGCCGACAGCTTGGTGTCCCCGGGGCGCAGCAAGCGCAAGGAACAAAGCGCATTACCCGAGTCTGTGTCACCGGCAGAAGCCGAACCGATCCAGAACCTGGCGGGGACAGCGGGTCTGCGCATCAGCACATTCGAGAGCGAGATCGATCCGCTGGAGTTCAGCCTGCTCGACGACGGTCACCTCGTGTTCTACCGCAAGGTATGGCGCAACGGCGAGCGCTTCATCCAGGGATTCATCGTCGACCAGGCGCAATTCGTAGCCGAGGCCATCGGTTCACCATTTGCGGGTACCGCGTTGTCCGCGATGGCCAACCTGGTCGTCACGTACCAGGGCGATGTCATACGGGCGTTCGAAGGCACGAATAACTACGCCTATTCCGACACCGGCATCGGCTTCGAAGGCGAGCTGCTGTATCGCAGTCGTCTGAGCGCGCCGCTGGAAAGCCTCGAACTCGTTTTCGGCATCAATCGTCTGCCTGCGCCGGCCGGCGCCGGCGTCCTGGGCTGGGTCACTTTGGTACTCGCCGTTGTTCTCGTCGGCGGCTTCATCGCCCTTTACCGCCTGGGCCTCGGGCAGATCAACCTGGCGCGCCAGCAGCAGGACTTCGTTGCCTCGGTGAGCCACGAACTCAAGACCCCGCTTACCTCGATTCGCATGTATGGCGAAATTCTGAAAGAAGGATGGGCCGACGAGGAAAAACGCAAGCAGTACTACGACTATATCCACGACGAGTCCGAACGCCTGTCACGACTGATCTCCAACGTGCTGCAACTCGCAAAGATCTCCAGGAACGAGCCGCAGTACGACATGCAGCCGATCGCGATCGGACAACTGATGAGCAATACCGAATCGAAGATCGCCAGCCAGGTCGAACGCGCCGGCTTCGAGCTTCGCTTTGTGAATGACGCAAATGACGTGTCCATTTCTGTTGATGAGGATTGCTTTATGCAGATCGTCATTAACCTCGTCGACAACGCCATCAAGTTCTCGCGCGACGCCGCGGAAAAAGTCGTCGAGGTACGCAGCAAACAGACCGCCGATGGCAATGTCGTGCTATCCGTTCGCGACTACGGCCCCGGCGTCCCTCAGGATCAGATGAAAAAGATCTTCGAATTGTTCTACCGCTCCGAATCCGAGCTGACACGCGAAACAGTGGGCACGGGAATCGGACTCGCGATTGTCTACCAGCTCGCGACTGCCATGGGCGGCAGTGTCGATCTCGTCAACGTCGACCCGGGCGCGGAATTCCGGGTCGTGTTCAAGGCAATTTCGTAGTCCTGGTGGATTGACGGGCTTCCAGTCGATACCCTGAGCCGATGGCGCAATGCTCCAACTGCAACACGCAACTCAGCGGCCCGTTCTGCCCGAAATGCGGCCAGAAAGACGTCAATCTCGAGCGCCCATTCCTCGAACTGCTCGGAGAGATCACCAGGGAAACATTCGACGTCGACGGGCGGGCCTGGCGGACCCTCAAAACGCTGTTTGCGCACCCCGGCCAGTTGACGGCCGAGTTCCTGGCCGGCAAGCGCAGAAAGTACACGCCGCCACTGCGCCTGTACCTGTTTATCAGTGTCGGGTTTTTCATCCTGATTGCCTGGATCGCCGGGCAGGGTCTGCTGCTCGACCAGGGGCAATCCGCCGAGACACACGCCGAGTCGCAGGCAAGGTTCATGTCGGACGACATGCCGCGACTCATGTTTCTTTTGTTGCCGGTGTTTGCGCTGCTCCTTAAAGCCGTCTTCCCGCGACGGCTGTATTTTGATCACCTGATATTCTCAGTGCACCTGCACAGCGCGGCGTTTGTCATTCTCGCGCTGATCCTGCCATTCGAAAAGATCGCGAACCAGAACCTGCCGGCGCTGGCCCTGCAGGTCACACTGATGGCTTACTTCATCTTCTATCTCGTCACTTCAATGCGGCGGGTGTACTCGGTGACCTGGCCGGGAACGATCGGACGAGCCGCAGCGGTGTTGTTCGGCTACCTCGTGGTGTTCTCGCTGCTGATTGAGGGAACGAGCTCGTACCTGATCATTTCGGATTGAATAGACGCCCATACCGGCACCGGTCCTGATACACAGCTGCGCGAAACTCGCGTGGCGGCGTCAGTCGTTGCCAGAGCGTGTGCGGGTCCTCTGTGAAGACAAGTTCGTCCGACGCCGGCACGACATGCCAGCTGCCGCGGGCCATTTCGTGATCCAGCTGCCCGGGGCCCCAGCCAGCGTAGCCGATGAAGAATCGCAGGCTGGCCGGATCCTGCGGTGCATCCTTCAGCCAGTCGTCCATGGGCACCTGGTGCACCGAATCGACGATCGCCTGCGCGCCCTCAGGCGGGGTGTCCGTGCGCAGCAGGGCGCGCAGACTCCCTACTTCCACGGGCCCGCCCCAGAAAATTGTGCCCTGGTAATCGGCAACGGCATCGAGCCCGGCCAGTAGCTCCTCTGTCCCCATTTCGGTGGGGCGATTGACGACGAGCCCCATCGCGCCGGTCTCGTCGTAATGCAGGAGCAGCACGATTGTCTCTTCGAAGAAATCGCCCCGCACCAGCTCGGTGGCCACCAATAGTGTTCCCTTCGCGGGCCGCTGATCCGCGCCGGCGAGCGCCGGCAACAGCCAGGCCGCCAACATCAGCCATGCGAGGACTCTGACCATCATGATCACCAGTATAGGCTCTCTGCACTCGAGTGCCAGATAACAACACTCACCGCGCACGACGTGAAAGCCAAACATGCTGCAACGGGATATCTGGCCGTAACAGAGCGTCTCTCGCGCTACAATCAGTCGGCGATGTTGAAACTGCTGTTTATCGTCGCAGGCGCTTACCTGCTGCTGGTGGCCTTCATCTACATGACACAGGCCAGCATGCTGTACCTGCCTGGCATACCGGGCCGGGAACTCCTCGCCGCGCCCGACACGGTTGGGTTGAGCTACGAGAACGTAACCCTCGAAGCAAGCGACGGCGTGAGTGTGCATGGCTGGTTCGTGCCCGGTGAGTCGCAGCAGGTGTTGCTCTATTTTCACGGCAATGCCGGCAACATTTCTCACCGGCTTTACTCGATCAAGGAGTTTCACGACCTCGGGCTCTCGGTGTTCATCATCGATTACCGCGGTTATGGTCAGAGCGACGGCAAGCCGACGGAGCAAGGCCTGTACCGCGATGGTGAGGCGGCGTGGCGATACCTGACCGGCGACCGCGGTATTGTGGCCCAGAACATCATCCTTTTCGGCCGCTCACTCGGCGGCTCCGTGGCCTCCTGGCTCGCCGCGCGCGAGCAGCCTGCAGCGTTGATCGTCGAGTCGTCGTTCACGTCGGTTCCCGATATCGGGCAGGAAGCATACCCGTGGCTGCCCGTGCGATTGTTATCGCGCTTCCGGCATTCGACTCTCGATCAGGTGACAAAGGTGGCGTGCCCGGTCCTCGTCGTGCACAGCCGTGATGACGAGATTATTCCGTTTCATCACGGCAAGGAGATTTTCAGCGCTGCGAACGAGCCAAAGACGTTTCTCGAGATACGTGGCGGGCACAACGACGGCCATGCCATGTCAGCGACGGTCTACCGCAACGGTATAAAGGACTTTCTGGATTCGCTCTGATACCGGTCCTGACGAAATCGTCAAAGGCCCACTCGAGTCGTCGGGACGTACAGGCGGCAAGCAAAAGATCCGCAAGGCACAGCTACCGCTATAATGCCGTCACGAATCTTCCAGGACCTCGAAGGCCAGTCCGGCGTTCTCCTGAAGCCTCGTCAATAGCGCATCACCCATCGCCGCTGCCGGTGTCAGCACCCCGCCGCCGGATTCGAGTTCGTCCTGCGCCAGGCAGACACCACTTTCGGCCAGCATCTTGCTCGTTGAGCCGTAACCGGGGTCGCGGTCGCCCGTAATCCGACTCTTGATGACGGTGCCATTCGGCAGCGTGCCGAATTGCCGGAGGTCGAAGAAACCGCTCTCCCGTTGCTCCAGGTTCGGGCCCTCGCCGGGCTTGGGCAGCACGTAGCGTTCGAGCAGGCGCCGCGTAACTCCCAGGCTGGCTGCGCCAACGAAGACTCCGAGTCCCATGGTCATCAAGGTTGCTTTGAGCCAGCTGGAAAGTCCCTTCCCCATCATCACGGCTTCGCGGTAACGGAAGTAACGGCCGAAAGGGTAGCCGAGCAGCGCCTGGCTGCGACGCACAACCTTGGTGTTGATGCCGGCCATGATGAACGGTGCAGTCCAGGCATCGGCAGTCCCGTCGAATCGCACATTGCGCTGGTCCGGCTTGTCGGGGCCCTCGCGTTCGTCCGTTGGATTGAGGGCATACGGATTGCCGAGTACCCGCGCTACGTCGCGGTCGGCACGTGCTTCCTTGATCAGGTTCAGAATGCTCGCCATCGTGCCACCGCTGGGACCACCTTTGGTCGCCTTGACGAGCATCGCGATCGTCGAGCAATGCTGATCGTAGCGGCGCATCGCCTCCTGCTGCAGGAACCACACGCCGATGTCCATCGGCACCGAATCGAAACCGCAGCAATGCACGATCCGCGACCCGCTTTTCGCAGCGGCCTCGTGATGCTCATCGATCATATGCCGGATCCAATGCGCTTCGCCGGCCAGATCGCAATAGTGTGTGCCGTTCGCGACGCACGCAGCGACCAGCTTTGACCCATATTTCGCGTAGGGGCCTACGGTCGAGATGACGACTTGCGTCTTCGCAGCCATCGCGTCGAGCTTTTCCTCATCAAAACTGTCGGCGACGACCTCGGGCAGCGACACCGCCTTTGGTCCGAGGGCATGGCGCAGCGCTTCGAGCTTTTCTTCGCTGCGGCCGGCAATCGCCCAGCGCAGGGACTCGCCGACGCCATAATGCGAAACCAGGTACTCGGCCACGAGCGCGCCCGTGAATCCGGTGGCACCCCAGACAATGATGTCGAAGTCACGGTCAGTCATGTTGGGCAGTATAGCCGCGAGTTCGGCCGCGACGTAGTAATCTTCACGAATGAATGCTGATTTGATCCAATACGACCTGCAAGACGGCGTGGCCACGATCCGCATCGACGATGGCAAGCGCAATGCGCTCTCGCCCCGGGTGCTGCGGGAAATCTACCGGGCACTCGACCAGGCCGAGTCGGACGATGCGATCGTGATCATCACCGGGCGCGAAGACGTGTTCTCGGCCGGCTTCGACCTCAATGTCATGAAACGCGGCGGCATGCATGCGCTGAGAATGCTGGGTAGCGGCTATGCCCTGACCGCCCGGGTCCTCGCCTACCCTCGCCCGGTCATCGCGGCGTGCAACGGCCATGCGCTGGCAATGGGCGTGTTCCTGATGCTGTCGGCCGACCACGTCATCGGCAGCCGGGGCGACTTCAAAATCGCGGCTAACGAGGTAGCCCTGGGGCTCACGATGCCGCGTGTCGCCGCGGCCGTGTTGCACCACCGGCTAATCCCGGGTGCTTACCAGCGCGCGGTGACGCTGTCGGAGTACTTCAACGTCGAATCGGCCCTCGGCGCGGGTTTTTTCGATGAACTGACCGAACCAGCCGCCTTGATGGACCGCGCCAATGCCCTTGCAGAGCAATTCAAGCGGCTTGATGCGCAGGCGCACGCGAAAACCAAGCGCCGGATCCGCGCCAGGCTGATTCGCAAGATTCGCTTTTCTATCCCGCTCGACCTCCTCGACGCCCTGCTCCTGGCCCTGCGAGGTGGTAAACCGCGCTAGCAATGTCGGCAGCGCGCCATTTGCGCGGATTACGTATGTCTGACAAGGCCAACCGGGCGCATCATAACTACGGAGTACGGTATGGCCGGTCATTCGCACAGGAGTCCGCGGTCGGCGAAACTGCGTGGATCTCGAAGGCGCCTTCGCAGAGCCAGTGGATTCGCCGTAATTCGTTATGTGCGGTCCATGGCGACCGACACTCCGCTGGTCAGTTTCGCCGTCCTGCTTGTGGCGTTGTGGTTTCTCTTTGCGGCCGCGCTGTACTTTGCCGAGCAACGGGCGGCCGACCCCGTCATAAGGACTTTTGGCGAAGCGTTGTACTGGGGAATTGCGGCATTCTCGACAGCCGGTATCGCCGACATGCCATCCGCGCGCCTGTCGCAAGCCATTGGCGGCGCCTGGATTGTCCTGGGCTCCATGATTTTCTTCGGCATCATCGTGGCCACGGTCACGGGGTATTTCATGCGGCGCCTGCAGCGGCCGGTGCATCGCCTCGTGGAAACCATCGAGTACAACCTGGAACACCTGCAGGAACTCTCTGTCGAGGAACTCGACTTGCTGAAGGAGACGGTCGATTCGCTCATATTGCACATGGAACGAATCAAACAGCGGGAACCTGAAGATCCCGACCATTGACCAGGGCCCCTTAGTTCCGATCGAGCAGTCGAGGCCATAACCGGTCAATTTTGGTATTGTTTGGGCTGTCTTAGGGTCATGCGGGGTCCCGTATGCGGGGGTTCATCGAGGAGCTTCGCTATCGCAATGTTTTTCGCGTTGCGATCGCCTACATCGTTGCGGGCTGGCTCGTCGCGCAGGTGGCAGACCTGGCCGCCGACGCCTTCAATGCGCCTGATTGGTTCATGCAGATGCTCATCGTCGTGCTGCTGCTCGGCCTGCCTGTCGCGTTGTTTCTCGCCTGGGCCTACGAACTGACGCCGGAGGGCGTGAAGCTGGCGAAAGACTTGCCGGCGGACACGCCCAAGGACCCCCGATCAAAAAAGACCCTCAACCGCATCACCCTCGTGGCGCTCGTCATCGCCGTTGCGGCGCTGGGCTGGGACAAGCTGCAGCGGCCTGCTGCCGAATCGTCTCCTGAGCCTGCCAGCGCCGTCGTCGATAAATCGATTGCCGTATTGCCGTTCGCCGACTTCAGTCCCGACAGCGACCACGCCTGGTTTGCCGACGGCCTGACGGACGAAATCCTCAATGCCCTGGCGCGCACCCGGGATCTGCGAGTGGCGTCCCGTACCTCCGCCTTTGCCTATCGCGACTCGGACAAAGACGCAAAAGCCATCGCAGCAGAGCTCGATGTGGCCCATATTCTCGAAGGCTCGGTGCGGCGCGCCGGCGATCGTATTCGTGTAACCGCTCAGTTAATCCGGGCATCCGACGATGCGCACCTGTGGTCGGAGACCTACGACGCGAGCAGCGATGACTCGATCGATATCCAGGAAAGAATCGCATTCGAGATCGCGTCACTGCTCGATACCGCAATGGATCCCGAAGAACTGCGCAGAATGGTAGCCGCCGGCACCGAGTCCATTGCAGCCTGGGAGTTATTCGTACAGCTGCGCGAACTGACAATCCGGATTCTCGACGAAGTGGACCTGGCGGCTGCGGCCGAGCAGCTGCGCCTGTACGAGAACATCATCCGCGAAGACCCCGAGTTCGCCGAGGCACACCTGTTGTTCGCCACCATCGTCTACGGCTGGATGAGCCCGGCCAATATGACGGCTGCGCCTGCAGATCTCTCCGAAACTGAACTGCAGGACATATTCGCAGCAGCGTCGGCCAGCGCGATGCGCTATGCACGCGATGACGATTCGAAACTCGGCGCCGAAATTATTCGCGCCCGCGCCCAGATGCGCCTTACCGATATCGTCGAGCTCACGCGCGCCCAGCTCGAGTTCCACCCTTATGAGCGCGACTTCTGGGTTGACCATATTTCTGCCCTGATCGAAGTTTCGCGTTTCGACGATGCCAGGTCTTTTATAGACGAGGCTGTGGCGCACGATTTCGAGAACAACGACCAGATGTCGAATTTCTATGCGATCGTAACTCGCCTCGATCTCGAGGCCGGCCTGGCTGGCGCAGAAAGAATGCTGGCGCTCCCGTCGCCTGCAGCCGGTGACTACTACCAGATCCATCGAATCCTTCTTTACGGTGACAGGGTCAAGGAGGCGGCGGACATCGGTCAACGCTACATCGACAGCGCGGATGATCCGACCTGGAAGCTCATGGTGCGGATTCGACAGGCCTGCGCCGAGGGTCGCGTGGCGGACGCCGACAAACTGTACGCCGATTTCGACTTTTCACCTTACTCAATAGAAAACAACAACATCCAGTGGCTCGCGCTGAAGACGCTGGGTCGCGTCGAGGAGGCGCAAGCTGTGCTGCAGCCACTCGACCGACCCGAATTCCTCGGGCGTCTCATCCAGCTACTGTCGTATACGCATTTCGACCCGGCGCCCTACTCCAACCTGACCAGGCACCTCGAGGAATTGGGGGTGATGCGGCACGAAGTCGCATCGCTCAGTTTTGCCTGCCAGCGCGCGGCATCGACGCCCCCTGGTCAATGGATCATCGGCTTCATGTACGACGACACGAAGCAGGAAGAAGGCAGACCGCTCAATCGCCTCGATCTCGATGCGGTATCCACCGAGCACCCGATCATGGTCGGGCATCGTGGCGAACACGGTTATATACGGTATTCGGACCCGAACCCGATCACTTTTTCCACAACAATCTGAGGGCGATTGGCGTTGCCACGGTCGTCACGATTGCCATGATAACGATCGCGGAGAAGAGGCTCTGGACAATGACGCCTGGCGGGTCCGGCTGCAGGAACAGTCCGGCCTCGAGCGCGACGCCTGCGATAACGAGCTCAACGGCCCCCCTGCCGCTCATACCGACGCCGACCAGCAGTGACTCGCGTTTTGTAAACCCTGTCCAATAGGCGGGGATGCCCGACCCGATCAACTTGCTGGCGAGCGCCAGGGCGGTCAGTACAACGACAAATCCCGGCGCCGCGGCAACGCTGCTGAAATCGAGATGAAAACCCACCGAAACGAAGAAGATCGGCGCCAGGAAGCCACGTGTCAGGCCCGACATCTGCTGTTCTACCCGGTCGTAGATGCCCCGCTCGACGACCTTCGGGTGGAAGAACATACCGGCCATGAACGCACCGATGATCAGATGCAGGTCCAGGACTTCTGCAAGCACGGCGTATGACAGCGCACCGATCAGCAGCATGCTGAAATCGACTTCGGGAAAGCTCAGGTGCCGGAAGGATTTGCCGATCAACGGAAAGACATACAGGCCGACGGGGATCGTGATGACGAAGAACAGCAATACCTTGCCAATAACGGGCAAGATATTATCCAGCGAGAACGAACCGGTAGCCTGACTGCCGATTGCAGCCAGCAGCAGTGCCATCAATAACAGGCTGAGAACGTCGTCCCAAAGTGCTGCGGCGATAACGGCCTTTCCGATCCGGGTCTCCAGGGCATCGAGATCCATGAAGATTCGAACCGCGACCGGCACCGCGGTAATCGCAAGAGCGACACCGATGAACAGGGCCTGCGCATTCTTGTAATCGGACTCCGGCAGAATCGCCTGACCCAGGAAAAAACCGATGCCTACCGGGAGCGCCATGCCACCCAAGGCAATCAGGACAGCTGACTTCGACGATCGCGCAAAATCCAGCGGCTCCATGCGGATACCGGCCAGCAGCATCAGGAAAAACATGCCGAGATCGGCAAGCCCTGCGAAAATCTCGCTGTTTGCAGCGAACCAGACAGAGGGCGCCAAAGCCTGGAAGCGCTGCAGCAAGTAACCCAGAAAAATACCGGCCACGAGCTCGCCGACCAGCGCCGGCAGACGACCACGCTCGGCCAGCTCCCCGAACGTACGGGTCACCACCAGCAGGATCAGGATGATCAGCAGTATGTTCAGCGCCCTGTCCTTTGTGGCCGAACACGGCCACACTTTACCTTTAAGACATCAGGGCGCCGGAGGCAATAAGTGTTTTACGCGGCCTGCCGATATATCCACCGCAATTGCAGGCTGATCCCGATCAGGAAAAGAACGACCAGGACCAGGTAGCAGGTCCTAAGGATCGGGTCGTCAAGCGAGGCAACCACCGGATCGCCTTTAGGCAGTCGCATCAGGCCGTCGGTCACCGCGGGTACGGTGTGAAAAAGCAGTGTCGCGGAGTAGCTGATCGCCTGCATATAGCGGGACAACTTGCCAAACAGGCCCGTTGTGGCTGCGACTGTGCCGGTCGCCAATGCCAGTACGGTCGCTATGGCCAGCGCATGGCCGGGTCCGAATCCACCATGCTGAAAAATACCCAGGGCGGTTGCCGCCGTAACCAGTGTCGCGAGCAGATAGATCTTTCCCGACCCCGTCCGCAGCAAGATTTCCTTGTATCTGGCCAGTGTGTAGACACCGCTCGATAACGCGACAATGCCCAGCGCGGTATGAAACCAGCCAAGAGGCGTGATCTCTGGCATGATGAGTTCTCCGGTCCGTCTGCGGAGCGATGCTATCACGGCGGGGGCATGGCTTTGGCGCTTACCAGCCCTGGAAGAAACCCCCGTCCGCGAAATCCCACAGCAGCGTCATGTAGTACCGCTGGTCCCACGACTGATCGGATAGCGGAAACTCGACCCCGAGATTGAGCGCGACATGGCCGCCGCGCGTGAGCCCGATTCTGACCTGCGGCATGGCCGTCCACTCGAGGTCGCCGTTAGAGGACCGGAATGGATTGGTGGCGACGATCTCGAGTGCCGGGAAGACACGCCGCGGCCAGGGCGAATGCACGTAGTGGACGATGCCGGCCAGCTCGGCCTCGCCGTCGCTCGCACCTTCGAACGGGAATTTCAATCGCAGGCTGCTCTGAAATATCCAGGACGGGGACAATACCTTGCCGTACGCAAGGTAGGTCTGCAGTTCGCCGTCACCGTCGGCCTCGATCGGGATAGCGACGACCGCTGCCGCAGACAACACGTGTGACCTGCTGAACGAGACAGCGTGCTTGTAGCCGATCTCCGCCTCGGCCAGTTCGCTCACCGATCCTTCCCGCTCATGGACGAGCTCGACGATGCCCTGCCCGGCCTTGCCGATGCGTTTTTCATACTCGAGGACCTGCTTGAAGGCGTTATCGCCGTCCTGCTCCGTGTATCGCCCGACGTAGACGACCTCGTCCTCGGGAAACGCTTTCTTGGTCCGGATCGCGAGCATCAGGTTCATTTCCCCGGGCGGGAAAGCACTCGTGTCCACGACGGACTTCAGGTACGCCGTGACGTCAGCTATCTGCTCATCATCCAGAGCCTCGCCCTGCGCCGGCATTTGCTCGGAGAGGCCAAGGGCATGGCCGCCGTGCTTGATGACCATCTCCCAATCGGCCGCGGGCTCGCGGCTGTTGAAAAGCGGATCCGAGAAATCGGCAGGCGTGACTCCGAGGCCCTGGATCACTGGGCTCGACGGGTCGAGCCTGGCGCCCGCGCCGTGGCAGGACGTGCAATAGGTATCGTATATCTGCCGGCCGTTGTCGATGTCCGCGGCATGGGCAGCGGAAGGCAGCGCGAGGAACAGCGCGCTGATCGTCATCAGGACGTTGCGAAAATCTCTTATCACCACGGTCTCCCGGAAAACAGCTGCCTGTCACAACTATTTTGACGGTGCGAGTAACCCCGACAACTGTGGTTTACCGCAATGCCCTGGCGCTTATTGGTCGGGCACCGGCCCCAGTTTTTGCCGGTCGCCGCCGCGGAGTCCCGTGAGGACTGCCTCACCGTCGTCATTGACAGCGAGTTCCCCGTAGACCGCGCCTTGATAGGTCGGCCATTCGCCTTCCTCGAAGAAAAAGGCGTCGCTCGCCAGCCGTACCGAGTCGCCGCGCTTTCGGAAACGCAGCAGCAGCTGGTTGGCCATGAGTTGCTGTCCGTCGTAGATCGCTTCAAACGCCGCGACGCGGTCCTCATCGAGGCGAATCACAACGACACCGTCAGACAGCTGTGCGTCTCTCGCCGCGCTCGCCACCTCTTCGGCTATCCTGTATCGAAGCGCCATGTAGTCGCCCTGTAGAAGCGAGCGCGGATCCCGGGGAGCGAGTCGCAGGAGCACCACGTGACCATCAGCAACAATGGCCTCTTTGCTCATTATCTGGCTGTTGACCAGCCCCAATATTGCGAGCGGCGTAATTGCGAGCACGACGAGACGTGCTTTCTGCGGGATACGGAACGACAAATCAAGCATCGGATTCCTCCCCGCGTGCATCGCGGTCGATAAGGGTGAGTAACAGCCAGCGAGCCAGAAGCAGCACGACGCCCGTCGCGACCAGGCTGATCGACTTGGTGAGCATCGTCACCTCGATACCATAGAAATAAGTTGCGAGAAATATGATCAGGAACCCGGTGCCGACGGCCGCGAAGTTCCGGTCACCCGAATCGGCCCCGAGTATGATGACGATGAGCGCGAGCAGGATACCGGGAGCCGCATAACAGCTCGCCGTAATGGTCAGTATCAGCGCAATCAGCATTGCACTGTTCTGCCTGCTTCCCGTATTCCCGATCCTTGACCACGTGCGCGCACCGACCCACAGGAGCAGCGCTCCCAGCAGGATCGTCGAGACCCAGGGCCGCGGATAGATTCGGGTATCGCCCCCGGACAACTCGGGCAGAACGTAGATCGTGGAGATCAGCAGCAAGCCGAACGCGGCGAGCATCAGTCCGTTCAGCAGCGGCTTGACATACTCACCGTACCCGGCCGCGATGAGCCTTCCCTGGCTGATGTGCAGGACGATCAGAGCGAAAGCAAGCAACGGGCCGAGGGCCGGCACGAGATCGTTGAGGTTCACGAAGTACAGCAATGCGGTGGCACAGCCCGCGGCGAGCAGCACCATGATCACGCGGTGAATCCGGTCCGGCATGACGAAGAAAAGAACGGAACTCATGACGACCACGAATATGCAGAAATTCTCCGGCTCCTCCTTGCCGATAGTCTCGACAAATCCGAACGCAACGAGCGCCTGCCCCGCCAGGCTCAGCGCCAGCACGCTCTGCACCATGAAGTCGTTGTCGAAGCGGTAGCGCGCGATCACGGCGGCAACGATGAACACGATGCCGACGAACGCGTATCCACCCTCCATTGCGAAAGTGAAACTGCTGACAAAGCCAATCAGCAGCAGGCTCGCAAGCCAGGCCCCAAAACCGACCATCGTCCGGATGTACCAGGGCTGCTGAACCGGCCGGTCTTCAACGTAGGCAATGGCCGATTGCAGATCATCGCCGGCGAGCAGTTGTTCAGCGGCCAGCTGATCGATCACCTGTGCCATTGTCTTGCTCACGCCTCATCCTCCCAGCGGCGCGCAATGTTTCTGAGCCACCAGGCCGCACCTGCGACCTGGCCGATGATCAGGATGGCCAGCAGCAATAGCGTCCCGACGCCACCCATCGAGTAGCGGATGGAAAACGACGTGATCACGAGAATGGCCGCGAACAGGCACAGCGTCAGGATGAAGAGATCGCGTCGCCTGAACTGGTAGTACCACAGGCAGGCGGCCGTGGTTATCGCCAACAGGAGCGGAGACACGAAATGCAGGTTCGCATTGTCGTCCAGCGCACCGACGAAGATCATAATCAGGCTCGGCGGCAGCACGGTGCTAAATGCCATCATCGCGATCAGGCCGGGCAGTACCCGCCCTTGCATCCACCCGATACCGCGGTTGGCACCGACCTCCCAGGCGACGAGTGCCACGGCGTTGAGCGCGAACAGGTAACTCGCCAGCGTCGAATCCATCACGGTGCTTGCCAGCCAGACGAGCGGCCCGAGGACCTGGGTAAGTTGCCACCAGCCGTCGGGCGGATTGAGCACCTGCGTGTAGTACATGATCAGGCTGAGGTTGAGGAGAATAACGAACAGGATCCACAGCCCCGCCTGCCGCCCAATGAGACACAGCGGCGCGATCAGCAGTGCCCAGGTAAGAAACAGGCCGTACGGGTCGGCGCCCGTCTGGTAGACCTGCCCGTATACCGCGAGCAGGATACCCGTGAGCGCAGCCGTTGCGAACAGGGCGGCCCGCCCCGCCGCAGAATCCAGCGACAGGCGCCAGGCGGCGATGGCCGTTGCCACGATGCCGAGCTGGATGAGCGCGAACTTGTGGAGGTGATCGAGATCCGCCCAGTTCCAGGCGAAAAATGCCGCGACGCCCGCGACGATTAAAGCGGCGCCAACCGCGATCAGAAACGTATCGATGTAACGCCGCCAAGTGAATCGATCGGGTCGGCAGCCGGCAATCTCGAGTGCACGATCGTAGGCAGCTTCGCTCATCTTCAGGGCGACGGCCATTTCGCGCACCCTGGACTGGCTGGCGGTCTTCGGCAGACTCACTCATGGACTCCCGTTCGACCCGTACAGGTTACCGCATTGTTACTGCCGCGTCGCGCGAAGCGGTGAACCGACGGCCGCTATTTGGCGCCGCAGCGTATCTCCAGCGAGGCGAAATCGTAGATATAGGCCGGCGCTTCCGAAGCCTTGACGCCGATGTTGCCATTGCCGTTGGTGCCGGAGCGCATCCATGGGCCGTATTTATCGTCGCCGTTAACGTGATACACAGGACGGACCGACCAGCGGTAGTCCCGGCAGGACTCCAGTTGTGCGGTGACCGTGTGCCGGGGGTCCGGGATCCGCCGCGCCGAATACACGGGCTGGCGCAGGTCGTAGATTTCCAGGTCGTAGTAGATGTTCGACTCATCGATCGTGCCCGCCCAGGCCGGATCGTCGTCACCACCCGGCAAGTCCAGCTCCCAGGCCAGCGTCGGGCTCAGCTTCTTGCTGCTGGCGTCCCACGGATCGTCCTTGCTGACCTTGACGTCGCCGGTCCTGACCGGCCTGAGGGTCTGCGCGACACCCGCCGATTCGAAAACGAGGTTCGCGATCTCGCGTCCCACGTAATGCCGCGCGAAGTTGGCATAGTCGTGCCACACAGCGTTGTCGTTCTCGGTCCAGTTACTGAGCGTGTCACGGTCCTGGTAAATCACCGCGGTGCGGTAAACGTCTTTCTCGTCGCTGAGCCGCGTCACCGTTGCATCGACCGTCGCCGTGATGACGGCCTCGTTTTTCTCGACGTGCAGGAAGAGCTCCTTGACGCTGACATAGACGACAGCGTCGGTCGCTGCAGGCACTTGTGTCTCGCGTGCGAACACATCGGGTTCGAGGCTCGGCGATGTCCTGATTTCGTTGTAGACGTCAGCCGCAATCTTGTCATTGACGATCTGCTGGCTCGACGCCTGGGCAAGATCCTCGGTGAGGGCATCACGAAAATCCTGGATCTCTTTCTGGGTGACGCCCGCGATGCCGCCCGCAAGCATGGCTGGCAATTGCAGTATCGGGATCGGAACTGCGACGTTGACGCCGCCGACCTGCGTATTCATGACCGTGCCGCCGGCCCCGGCCACCATGCCACCTTCGAGGCCGTAGGTCTCTTTCTTGTACGTTCCGCCGACTTCCTCTTCGGCGGGGCTCAGGCCGGGCTTGATAACGACTTTCTTGATGGTCGAACGAAGAGCCTCGGACATCGGTGGTCCCGTTTCCAGCAGCGGGTTCTGCTGCTGGGCGCACACCACGCCGGCCGCCAACGCCACACCGAGCACGAGCGGCGCTATCCGGGTCCTGGACGTCCTGTCTGATTCGCCGTTTTGCATATGAGGATTGTGACTCCAACGCGCGACGAGGGTTCCGGTTTACCCGGGCCTGCCATCGGAGCGGAGCCGCTCATCGATCCACGCATTGGCCTGAACGACAAACTTGTTCATCTCCTGCCGCTGCCTGGGCTGCAGCAACCCACGGAAGGGTCCTGTAAACAGGAAGATCGCGAGACTCACCGAAGCTGATGCTCTGGAACGCGTACTGCGCTTCATGCAGGAGTTGTTCAGCTTTGGCCATCGGCAAAGTGTAGCCGATAGCCCCTCCACCCAATGTGAGGAGGCGCAAGAAACGAAGACTGCGAGTACCTTACTTCGCCGCGGCCAGCGCCTGGTCGATATCCTCGATAATGTCGTCGATGTGCTCGATGCCGATCGACAGTCGGACGAGGTCGTCAGTGACTCCGGAGGCTTCGAGTTCCTCGGGCGCCAACTGCCGATGCGTTGTCGACGCCGGGTGACAGGCCAGCGACTTGGCGTCACCGATATTCACGAGTCGCGTAATCAGCTGCAGCGCGTCGATAAACTTCGTCCCGGCTTCGATGCCACCCTTGATGCCGAAACTCAGGATGCCCGATGCGCGGCCGCCCATGTACTTGTCGGCCAGCGGTTTGAACTCGCTGTCGGGAAGTCCCGCGTAACGCACCCACTCGACCTGGTCCTGCCCCTGCAGGTGCTGCGCGACGGCAAGCGTGTTCTCGCAGATGCGATCCATGCGCAGCGGCAGTGTCTCGATACCTTGCAACGTCATGAAGCTCGTCATCGGCGATATCGCCGACCCCATGTTGCGCAGCGGCACAACGCGGACGCGACCAATGTAGGCGGCGGCGCCGAGCGCTTCGGTGTACACGACGCCGTGGTAGGACACGTCGGGTTCGTTGAGCCGCTTGAAGCGGTCCTTGTTCTTGACCCAGTCGAACTCGCCCGAGTCCACGATCACCCCGCCGATGATCGTGCCGTGGCCGGCCATGTACTTGGTCAGTGAGTGAACGACGATATCGCAACCCCACTTGAACGGATTGTTGAGATACGGGCTGGGCACCGTGTTATCCACGATCACCGGGACGCCGTGTGCGTGCGCCATATCGGAGAGTGCCTCGAGGTCCACGACGTTGCCGGCCGGATTGCCGAGCGACTCACAGTAAATCGCCTTGGTGCGATCGTCGATCAATGCCGCCATTCCCTCGATGTCATCAGGCGCCGAAAAACGTGCCTCGATGCCTATCTGCGGGAATGTATGCGCGAACAGGTTGTAAGTACCGCCGTACAGCGTCGACGTCGTGATGAAATTGTCACCGGCCTCGGCGATCGTCAGCAGCGAGTACGTCGTCGCCGCTTGTCCCGACGACAAGGCGAGCGCCGCGAGGCCGCCCTCCATTTCGGTAACGCGCTGCTCGAGAACCGCGGTTGTCGGGTTCATGATGCGCGAATAGATATTGCCCTCGACCTTCAGGTCGAAAAGGTCGGCGCCGTGTTGCGTGTCGTCAAACGCGTAGGCCGTCGTCTGGTAGATCGGTACCGCGACGGCATTGGTTGTGGGGTCTGGTTCGTATCCGGCATGTACCGCCAGCGTCTCGATCTTCATTTTTATTCTCCCTGTTTTGGCGATTCTTGAAGAACTTGTTTCGTGACAGGGTACAGCAAAGTGATCAACCAGAAGTCGCGTTTTGAAGAAAAGATTCGGCAGACGCGAATATTTTTTCGCGCCGTTCCGGCGCCAGTCGATCGAGCGCGCGAGGCATCAGCGCCAGCCGCGGATTGCTTGCAAAAAATTCACGATGCTTGTCGATAAACCGCCAGTAAAGTCCGTCGACGATGTCGCACCAGGTCCCCTTGCCGTAGTCGCTCATCTTGAGCAGGTAGTTGGAACCGCAAATATACGGCTTGGTCGCAAACACGCCCCCGTCGCTGAAGAGACCCATGCCGTAAACATTGGGCCCCATGACCCACTCCGACGAATCGATGAACATTTCCATGAACCAGCGATGGGCGGATGCGGGCCGGATCTCGCAGAGTGTCATCAGGTTGCCTAGCACCATGAGCCGCGGGATGTGGTGCGTCCAGCCGAGCCGCTGCGCCGTCCGGATCGTGTCGTCGAGCGGCAAAATCCCGGTCGTGCCGTCGTACCAGGCGTCAGTGAGCTCCCGATCGTGCTGCCAGAAGTTCGTTTGTTCCTGATGCTCACCGAACTCACGGTAAACACCGCGCACGAACTCGCGCCAGCCGATGACCTGGCGCACGAAGCCCTCGAGGCTCTGCAGGGGAACCTCGGCGGCGCGATGCAGCACCTTTTCCATTAGCTCTTCGGGGGTCAGAAGACCCAGGTTGAGGCAGGGACTCAGCAGGCTGTGAAAGACCGTTGCCGAGCGCGTCGTCATGGCGTCTTCGTATGGGCCGAACTGCTCGAGGCGCTGAGCTATGAAGTCGTCGAGCCAGTCCTCGGCCTCGGTACGCGTCGTCGGCCAGCAAAAGTCCGCCGCGCTGCCCGGATGGTCGGCGAATTCTTGCTCGACGAGATCGATGACCGCCTCGACGTGCCGGCTGCGACTCGTCGCGGGCATGTCGGGCGGGCTGACGTCACGCGGCAGCTTCTTGCGATTGTCTGCGTCGAAACTCCAGCGCCCGCCCGTCGGCTGACCGTCGTCCTCGACCAGGATGTTGAGTCGCTGCCGCTGCTGCCGGTAAAAATCGGCCATCAGCAGGCGCGACTTGCCCGATGCAAACCCGGCGAACCGGTCGCGCGAACAGGTAAACATCGGCGACGTCAGCTCCTCGCGCTCGACGCCTTTCGCGTCGGCGAATTCGATGATCTGCTGCTCCAGCGGCTTGTCTTCGATCTCGAAATGCACGAACCGCTGCGCGCCATGCTCTTCCAGGGCCGCGGCGAGCTTCTCGGCATAGGGCCGGGTATCGCTGGTATCCAGCGACAGGTAATGCACGTCGTAACCGGCCTCGCGCAGCTCATCGGCATAAGCGCGCATCGCCGCAAGGAACAACACGATCTTCTGCTGGTGGTGTCGCTCATAGGTACAGAGCCCGATGTCCTCGGCCATGAAGACGGTCATCGAGCCCGGTGGCGGCAGGTATCGCAGCCCGAACAACTGGTTACCCAAGATGACCAGCATACCGCGATGAACCGAGCGCAAGCGGCCGGCGATCAGCCGGAAACGAGAATGAACAGAATCGAGAAACAGGCCACGGCTGTCGCGACAAAGCGCATGGAGAGATAATGCTGGGTAATTACCTCCCTTCTCATGAGCTGGTAGTCAACCGCGAGCAGCAACAAGAATGCAATCAGCTGCGTGGCAAGAGCCCAGTTGAGGCTCGATGCGACGTACGCGATGAACACAGCCAGGAATACGACGTTGCTGCCGATGAATAGGTTGATTGGTATTGGCGAGCGCTCGTAGAGCTGTGTCGCCCAGTGGATACCGGTCAGAAAGCACAGGATGGCCAGGCCATAATCGGCAGCCAGCTCATTGAGCGGGCCAAGCCGGCCGAACGAATTGATTCCGGCCGCGGGAAGCAAGGCGCAGGCCAGGAAAGGAGAGGCCCCGGCGATCATCAGCGCCGAATAGATGCGTCTATCGTCCATGGGTAGAGGCTAAATGAGTTCGCGGTTGCGGACAATCATCGTTACACATTGTTACGGATTTAGCATGGCGCTGGCCAGCGGTCCGCGGCAGGATATCAGCCTGGATTTTACGGAGTGACTCATGCGTTTTCTGACAGGAGTTTTATTCATTATGGCAGTTTCAATGTCGATTGCCGCAGACCGCGCTCTGCTCGACCAGGAATTTCGTCGCCTGGCCTCGGACGAAGTCATCAATCTCGGTGACGAGTACCAGGACAAGGTGTTGCTGATCGTCAATACCGCGTCGAAGTGCGGCAACACCCCGCAGTACGATGGCCTGGAGAAGCTATACCAGGACTATGGCGACAAGGGCCTGGTCGTACTCGGCTTCCCGTCCAACGATTTCTTCGGCCAGGAGCCGGGCACCGAGGAGCAGATCCAGGAGTTCTGCCGCCTGACCTACAAGGTGAAGTTCCCGATGTTCGAGAAGGTCACGGTCAAGAAAGGCAAGGCGCACCCGTTTTATGACGCGCTGGCGGATGCGGCTGGAACCTATCCGACCTGGAACTTCCACAAGTACCTGGTCGGCCGCGATGGCAAAGTGATTCGCGAGTTCAGCCCGCGCACCCAGCCTTACGACGAGAAGCTGGTTGCCGAGATCGAGGCAGCGCTCGGAACCTAAAGGCCGGCACGACGCGCGATTTCGCGCGACATGCCTTTGAACAACAGGCTGTGTATCGGCAACGTCAGGTACCAGTACAACAGTCCCCAGGCTCCCGCCGGGTGCCAATAGCCGTGAACCGATACGCTGCGGACCTCTCCCCCGTCCCGTATCCGGTATTCGAGTACACCGGCGCCCGGCGCTTTTTTCTCCATCATCATCGTTAGTTGTTTATTGGTCTCTATCGCGATAACACGCCAGGCGTCGACGACATCGCCGACCCGCAGTTCTGTCGGGTGCCGCCGCTTGCGCCGAAAGCTCGGTCCACCGAGTACCCAGTCGATGGCTCGCCGCAACCACCACAACGGGCGGCCATAAAAGAAGTCCCCACCGACGCCGATCCGGCAGACGACTTTCCAGATATCTTCCGCCCTGGCGCTTGTCTCCGCCGTGCCACTGGCCTGCTTGGCGTAGAAGCTGTATTCGGGCCGAAAACTCTTGAAGGCGATCGAGCCTTCTACCCAGCGCACCGGCACAGCGTGCTGCCGATCGGCATTGAGTGCATCGGCGGCAGCCTGTTCGACCGTCATCAGGTCCTGCGGTATCAGCGTCGCAAGCCGGTTGTCGCGCGCGATCACATTCTGCGACAGGCCGTCGATCAATGCCCTGGCAATATTGGTCGGCACTGCAGTCACGAGACGCAGCCAGTATGACGATAGCCTGGGCGTCAGAACCGGCACCGGGAGAATGACCGGCCGCTTGCCGACGAGTGCCCCATAGGTGCGCATGATCTCGGCGTAGGTGAGTTCATCGGGACCTGCGACATCGTATATCTCACCGGCGCATTCCTCGTATTGCGGCACGTCGGCAAGGTAGCGCAGCAAATTGCGCAACGCGATCGGCGTCGATCTCGACTCCACCCAGCGCGGCGTGACCATGAGCGGCAGGTGATTTACGAGGTCGCGCACCACTTCCCAGGCTGCCGAGCCGGGTCCGATAATCATGCCCGCGCGCAACTCGGTCACCGGAACGGTCCCTTCACGCAAGATATCGCCGGTCTCCCGCCGCGACTTCAGGTGATCGGATTGCGGGTTATCGGGCGTCAGCCCGCCGAGATAAATGATGCGGCGCACACCCTGCTCTGCCGCCGCGGCAGCAAAGTTGCGGGCCGCCGTGGAATCGATTGCCGGGAACTCGCGGCCTGCCGCCATCGAATGCACGAGGTAGTAGGCGGTATCGACGCCCTCGAGCGCCGGGCCCAGCGTATCGGGCTTGAGTGCGTCGGCCTGGCAGATCTCCACGCCCTCCCATTCGCGGGCCTCGAGCACTTCGATATTGCGTGCGCTCGCACGCACAGCCCGGCCCTCGGCATGAAGAAACTCGACGAGATTGCCGCCGATGTAGCCACTGGCGCCGAATACGAGGTCTGGTCCGTCGTCCATGACGTGCCTGGCCCTCAGCCCGCGACACAATCGACGGCGGCCGGCAATACGCTTGCACAGTCCTCGTCGACCTTGAGTCCGGCGATGTCGTCGGCGCGCGTGCGGCCGCGATTGACGATCGCCAGCGGCTTGCCCAGCTCCCCGGCCCGGCGCGCGAAACGAAAGCCCGAAAACACCATCAGCGACGAACCGACCACGAGCAGCGCGTCGGCCCGCTCGACGGCTTGCATCCCCTCGTCGACACGGCCTTGCGGCACGTTTTCGCCGAACATCACGACATCGGGTTTGAGGATGCCGTTGCACGCCGTGCAGCCGGGCACGTTGAAATCGGCCTCGGCATTCTCGACGAGTTCCGCGTCGCCATCGGCCCGAAACTGTTTCGCCTGTGCCGTCCAGCCGGGGTTGGCTTCTTCGAGCGCCACCTGGAAATCGCTTCTTTCGGTTCTGGCCTCACAGCTCATGCACCGCACTTTGCTCAGATCGCCGTGCAGGTCGATGACTTTGCGGCTGCCCGCCTCGGAATGCAGACGGTCAACGTTCTGGGTAATGACCGTATCGACCTTGCCCGTCTGCTCGAGACGCGCAAGCGCATGATGCGCCGCGTTGGGTCTCGCGCCCGAAAATCGCCGCCAGCCGATGTAGCTGCGAGCCCAATAGCGACGGCGCGAACTCGCGTTCGCCATGAAGTCGCCGAACTGAATCGGCTGGCTGTGCTTCCAGTCGCCGTTGCGGTCGCGATAGTCGGGTATGCCGGAACCCGTGCTGACGCCGGCCCCGCTCAGGACGACGAGCGAGCGCACGTCGGCCAGGAAGTTGCGGAGCGAATCGGTCATCGGGCTCATCGGCCTATGGAAACATACATCGGTATACTGCGAAACCATGAAACCGTCTACGCTGCGCATCGGCCGCCGTTATCGGCCCAATCGGCTGGATCCCGACTACGACGCCCTGATCATCGGCTCGGGCATGGGCGGCCTGACGACCGCGGCCTTCCTCTCCGAACTGGGCTGGAAAGTCTGCGTGCTCGAGCAGCACTACACGGCAGGCGGCTACACGCATTCGTTCGAACGCCACGGCTACGAGTGGGACCCGGGCGTGCATTACATCGGCGACGTCGGCGCCCAGACGCGCAACAAGCGCATGTTCGACTTCGTGTCCGAGGGCCGGCTCGAATGGGCGCCGATGGACAACGAGTACGACCGGTTCTACGTGGGCGACAAGGTCTTCTGCGCCCGGGCCGGCAAGACCAAGTTCCGCAACAATCTCGTGCGGATGTTCCCGAATGAAGAACAGGCCATCGACCGCTACCTGGCGTTGCTNNCTGATGTGGCCCTGGCTGCGCCTGCAGAAGCCGGCGTGGCTGTACCGCAAGACCTACGACGTGCTGAGCGAGCTCACCGACAACCAGGACCTCATAGCCACGCTGTGCGGCCAGTGGGGCGACATGGGGCTGCCGCCAAAACGCTCGCCGTTTTTCATGCACGCGATGATCGCGCGGCATTACCTGCACGGCGGCTATTACCCCGTCGGCGGCAGCTGGAAGATCGCCGACAGCATCATCCCCAAGATCCAGAAAGCCGGCGGCGAGGTCTTCACCTACGCCAGCGTCGAGCAGATCCTCGTCGAGAACGACCAGGTCAAAGGCGTGCTCATGGCGGACGGCCATCGCATCGCGTGCGATTGCGTAATTTCGTCGGCCGGGGTCAGTAACACCTATGGCCGACTGTTGCCCGACGGCCTGGCCGAGAAACTCGGCTACACCCAGCGACTAACGAGCGTGCAGCCGAGCTTCGCGCACCTGGGCATCTATATCGGGCTCAAGCACACGGCCGAGGAGCTCGGCATCCCGAAGACCAACTTCTGGATCTACCCGAGCAACGACTACGACGCAGCCGTCGAGAAATTCATCGAGGACGAGCACGCCGAGTTCCCGGTCGTCTACATCTCGTTCCCATCGGCCAAGGACCCGGACTACCTGAACCGGCACCCGGGCACGGCCACGGTCGAGATCGTGGCGCCGGCCCCCTACTCGTGGTTCGAGAAATGGCAAGGCAGCACCTGGGGCAAGCGAGGCGATGACTACGAGGCGTTCAAGGACGAACTCGGCGAGCGGCTGATGCGTTACCTCTATGACAAGCTGCCGCAGCTCGAGGGCAAGGTGGACTACTACGAGGTCTCAACGCCGCAGTCGACCAACTGGTTCTCCGCGTACCAGTACGGCGAGCTCTACGGCCTCGACCACACGCCGGAGCGCCTCAAGCAGCACTGGCTGGGCCCGCGCACCCGGATCAGGGGGCTATGGATGACGGGCCAGGATACGCTCACCTGCGGCGTCACGGGCGCCATGATGTCGGGCATGCTGACCGTGGCGGCCATGGTCGGCCAGCGCAGGATAATACCGGTACTCAAGCGCATCTATAGTTGAATTGTGAGGCGATTTTTTTCCATCATAATCCTCGCCCTGCTCGTCTCGGCAACAGGCGCAACAGGCGCAGGCGATCTGACCGTCAACGTTCGAGATCTCGAGTCGAATGCAGGCCAATTACGCTTCGCATTGTTCGACTCTGCCGACACGTTTATGAAGCAATCCGTTCGATCAAGCATCGTTCCGGTCGAGAACAGCGGCGGCACGTGGGTGGCCGATGACCTTCCCTACGGCACCTACGCGTTGATCGTGCACCACGACGTCAATGGCAACGGCGAGCTGGAACAGCACTGGTACGGCAAACCGAAGGAACCGGTCGGCGCCTCGAACAACCCGAAGATGCGATTCGGACCGCCGCGCTTCAAACACGCCAGGTTCGAGCTTGGGTCAGCGCAACTGACGCTCGACGTCGTCGTGAAGTAATCCGCTCTTACCGCGCACCCGCGGGCTGCAGCACCGCCGGTACCGCGCAACGCCAGGCCAGGCGAGGACGGATTATATTAGTTTTTTCTAAATTACTCTGTTCTGAAATTAAGGATTCGCGAGTAGAAACGTGTTGTTACAGCCGGGCATTGCCCGCTGTTTCGATATACCGCAGAGTAGCGGGCTATGCCCGGCACACCGATTGAAATCCAGCTACGCGCACTGTCTCGCCGGTTTCGCGAAGGCGAGCGCGAGCATGTCGTGCTCGACGGGCTCGACCTCGATATACAACAGGGCGAGACCGTGGCACTGCGCGGACGCAGCGGTTCGGGCAAGTCGACACTGCTCAACCTGGTCGGCGGCATCGACGCCCCCGATGCAGGAACCGTGACCGTCGCCGGCGTGGACGTGACGAGTCTCACCGAACACGACCGCACCTTGTTTCGACGCCAGCACATCGGCTTCGTTTACCAGGCCTTCAACCTCGTTCCCACCTTGAACGTCGCCGACAACGTGCGGCTGGTCCTGGAGCTCAACCAGGTGCCGGCTGTGAAAGCGTCATCGCGCATCGATAAGTTGCTGGCTGCTGTCGATCTCGCCGATCGCGCCGGCAGCTTCCCGGACGTGCTCTCGGGTGGCGAACAGCAGCGTGTCGCCATCGCCCGCGCCCTCGCCCACGAACCCGCCGTGCTGCTGGCCGACGAGCCGACGGGCAATCTCGACGATACGACGGCCGACGGCGTGCTGATGCTGCTCGACAAGCTCGTGCGAGACAGCGGCCGGACGATGCTGATCGCGACCCACAGCCAGCACGTCGCCTCGCACTGCGACCGCGTGCTCGAGCTGCACAACGGCAAACTTGAATGATCCCGGTCACGTATCGGGCGAGTTTTTCTTACCTGCTGCGGCACCCGTGGCAGCTCGTTCTGTCACTGATCGGCATCGTGATCGGCGTGGCCGTAATCGTCGCCGTCGACCTCGCGAACTCGAGCGCACGCAAGGCCTTCCTGATGTCGATGGACGCGATCACGGGCCAGGCCACGCACCAGGTCATCGGCGGTCCGCTGGGTGTGCCGGAATCGGTTTACGCGGACCTGCGTGTCGAACATGGCATTCGCCAGATCGCTCCCGTTGTCGACGGATCAATCAGCATCGGCGGTGCTTCCGCCCAGTTACTCGGCATCGACCTGTTCGCCGAACAGGAGATTCGCGGTTTTACGGGCGACGTGCGATCCGCCGAGACCGATGCGTCATCATTGTTCGTCGACTTCCTGGTCGAGCCCGGTGTCGTTACCACGTCCGAACATACGGCCCGGGAACTCGGCCTTGCCGTCGGCGATACGCTCGAGGTCTCGGCTGGCGGACGGCAACATGAGGCCAGACTCGTTGCCGTCTTTCCAGACGATGGCAACAGCGGTCTCGAACGGATCGTCGTCACAGATATCGCGACGGCACAGGAGTGGCTGGGCCAGGCCGGATGGCTGAGCCGAATTGACGCCCGCGTCGGCGATGGCGACGCAGACGCCCTGATGCGACTCGAGGCTGCCCTGCCCGACGGCCTGCAGGTGCTGTCGGCCGCCGGCCGCACCCGCTCTACCGCCGACATGAGCCGGGCGTTCATGACCAACCTGACGGCAATGAGTTTGCTTGCGCTGCTCGTCGGCCTGTTCCTGATCTTCAACTCGGTGAACTTTTCGGTGTTGCAGCGACGCGGGCTCATCGGGGTGTTGCGCGCGCTCGGACTGACGCGCCGGCAATTGCTCGCAATGATCCTGATCGAGGCCGGCGTCATCGGCCTCGTCGCCGCGACTTTTGGCGTGGTGTTCGGCGTCGCCCTCGGCGAGCAGCTGCTCGACCTCGTCTCGCGCACGATCAACGACCTGTATTTCCGCGTGAACGTGACCGATGTCAGCATCGAGCCTTTCTCCGTGATCAAGGGACTCGTTGCGGGCGTCGGTGCGGCACTCGTCGCGGCCGCCGTGCCCGCGATCGAGGCCACGTCCTACCCGCCGCAGCTTGCGCTGACACGCTCGACCCTCGAGCGCCGGGCCGGCCGTGTGCTGCCGCTGGTTACGCTGATCGGGGTCGCAGGGATGATCGCCGCGGTCATACTCGTCCTGATCTCGGGCAGCGACCTTGTCGCCGGGCTCACTGCGGTGTTCCTGCTGATACTCGGGTTCGCGTTGTGCATACCGCTCGTCGTTCGGGCCGCTTCGACGATCGGCGCTCCGCTGGCCGGCAAGATCGGCGGCTCTTCGGCGCGCATGGCGGTGGCCGGAGTCGCGTCCGGGCTGTCACGCACGGCCGTGGCCATCGTCGCGCTGGCGGTTGCCGTATCAGCAACGATTGGCGTCAGCGTCATGGTCGACAGTTTTCGGGGCTCGGTGAGCCAGTGGCTCGAGCAAACACTGCGGGCCGACATCTATACGGGCAGCCTGCGCGAAGGCGCGATGGACCCGGCGCTGATCGAGGCGATTCGCAAGCTCGACGGCGTCGAGACGATCAGCACGCGCAAACGCGCGTCGCTCGAAGACGCGAACGGGCGAACACAGTTGCGCGTGTTCGAATTGCCACCCGCCGCGTTCGACGGATTCGAGATTCTCGATGCCGACCCGGCCGAGGTCTGGCTGGCCTGGGAGCATGCCGACACGATTCTCGTGTCCGAACCTTACGCCTACCAGAACCAGGTCGGCGCAGGCGATCGGTTGACACTCCCTACCGACTTCGGCCCGCGGGACTTTCGCATTGCCGCCACGTTCCAGAGTTACGACATCAATGCCAGCGCCGTCACGATGAGTCGCGCGACGTACGCGAGGCACTATCGCGACGACTCCATCGACTCGCTCGGACTTTACCTCGCGGATAGCGCCGACATCGATTCGGTCATTGCCGCCGTCGAGGCATTGAGCGCCGACGGGCCGCGGCTCTACGTGACGTCCAACGAAGGCCTGCAGACAGAATCGTTGCGTATCTTCGATCGCACGTTTGTCATCACCGACGTGCTGTACTGGCTCACGCTCGGCGTTGCTTTCATCGGCATCCTCTCGGCCATGGTCGCCTTGCAGCTCGAGCGTGCCCGAGAGTTTGCGACCTTGCGGGCGCTCGGCATGACGCCTGTCCAGGTGGGCGGCATGATCACGGCGCAGACCGGCGTCATCGGCTTGTTGAGCGGGCTCGCCGCGGTGCCGCTCGGCGTTGTCATGGCCTATGTGCTCATCAAGGTCATCAACCGCCGCGCTTTCGGCTGGCAAATCGATATGACAGTCGCCCCCGACATCCTCGGCGTTTCGGTGTTGTTCGCCATTGGCGCGGCGCTCCTTGCCGGGCTCTACCCGGCCTGGCGCGCCGGCCAGAGCCAGCCGGCCATCGCGATGCGGGAGGAATGACGTGAAGTTATTCTTATATATAGGAGTGCTGCTCGCGTTAACGCCCGTTTTGGCCGACGAAGCCGCAGAGCCGCCATCGCGCCTCGCCGAACTGCTTGCAAGCGATGCCGAGGGTTTCGCCCGGGCGACCGAGCCACGCGACTTCGTGTTCCCGGCAGACCACGGCCCGCACCCGGAGTTTCGCAACGAGTGGTGGTACGTCACGGGCAACCTCGATGGCGATCGTGGCGAGCGCTTCGGCTTCGAACTGACCTTCTTCCGCTTCTCGCTTGCGCCGTCGGCGGACCCGTCGGACTCCGACTGGCGCACGAACCAGGTCTATATCGCGCACCTCGCCTTGACGGACGGCGAGGACGAGCGATTCCTCGTCGCTCAGCGTTACTCGCGCGGCGCACTCGGGCTGGCCGGCGCCGAGGCTGAGCCCTTTCGCGTCTGGATCGACGACTGGCGCATCGAGGAGCAGTCTTCGGGCGACTGGCGGCTGAAGGCCGACGACAACGAATTCGGTCTCGACCTCATCTTGTCTGCATCGAAGCCGCCGGTCCTGAACGGCATCGACGGCCTGTCACAGAAGTCTGCCGATCCCGGCAATGCCTCGTATTACTACTCGATCACACGGCTAGAGACTCAGGGAATCGTCCGCACTGGCAACCGTGATTATTCGGTGTCGGGACTGGCCTGGCTGGACCGCGAATGGTCGACGAGCGCGTTGGCAGGCAACCAGGTCGGCTGGGACTGGTTTGCGCTGCAGCTCTCGGACGGCTCGGACCTGATGTTCTATGGCCTGCGGCTCGACGACGGGTCACAGGACCCGCAGAGCGGCGGCACGTTCGTCAGCACCGGTGGCATCGCCTCACACCTGGGCCGCAGCGATGTCGAAATCGAGGTGCTCGACACCTGGGACAGCCCCGAGGGCGGCACCTACCCATCGCGCTGGCAGCTGAGAGTCCCGCGCTTCGGGCTCGACCTGACCATCACGCCCGTGATCGCCGACCAGGAACTGTTCACGACCGTGCGCTACTGGGAAGGCGCCGTCGATGTCAGCGGCAGTCGCGATGGTAACTCGATCGCTGGTCGCGGTTACGTCGAACTGACCGGTTACGCAAGGTAGCGGCGCGGCTGGTCAATCGTGCATGCGGCTGCCGGCTCTCTCGCCGAATCAGGCTTCGTTCTCGGCCCGTACGGTTAGCAGCACATCGCCCTCGTGGTCGACGGCCACGTCAAATACGATCGGCCGGCAGCAAACCTGGCAATCCTCGATGTAGTTCTGCTCGGGCAACGAATCATCGATCAGAACCGAAATCGATTCGCCGCAATACGGGCAACTGACTTCCTGTTCGATCAAGTCCGGCACATGCGCAGTATGCAACGCCTCGTGGCGTGGTCAAGCCGCTGATATTCACCGCATTCAGCTTTCGTTCAGCGATCCGCAGGTAGCGTGTTTCGAGATCGCATAACAGCAAGGGAGAAGGCGATATGGAACCCTGTACCCGATTACGCGCGGTTCGCGGCGCGCTGTTCATGTTCGCCATGACCGCGTTCGGTTTCGCCAGCGCGGACACCACGACACCCACGATTCGCTTGTTCCCGACCACAGTCGTCGAAGACCTGCGGCAGACGAGTTCTGTTGCCCAGGAAATGGAAACCGGCCTGCAGGAAGTCATCGGCCGGCTCGACCAACAGCAGCAGCTGTATCTCGAGAGCAAGTGCGACGGCGCCGAGGACGACCCCGGTTGCCAGCGTCTCGCGAAGCAAATCGGCGCCACCTACCTCGACATGCTCGGCATCATGGAAGAACGCCTGCCCGACATGGAACACACGGTCAACAACACGCGACTGAGCCTCGAGAAGCGCCTGCGCTCGGAACTCGGCAACAAGATGACGTCATGGACGCTGCAGGAAACGCTGCTCGGCGGCAATCCGCCAAAAACGGCATCCGATTCTTCGCCGAGCCTGCGCGGCCGCTCGGGCATGCGGCTTTCCGAGCGTTTCAAGCAGTACTACAAGCTCGTCGCATCGTCGAGCAGCAACTCGGACCAGTCGCTCGCCGTGCTCGCCTCGGATATCTATCTCGACATGGAAGAGACCAGCACGCTGATTGCGCGCACCCGTGAGGAGATCGCGCGCGCCACCCTGATCGAACAACTCAACCAGTCGTTCGGCACGATCACGCCCGAGATGATGGAAGTCGTCGGCGGCGTGAAGTCGATCCTGTTTGGCGACGAGACTTCGAATGTCGTTATCGCCGGCCCGCCGCCGGGCAGCGTCGAGCAGGCTTATCGCAGCCCGCTGGAACAATAGGAGACCGAGCCATGAAGATGACATCCCTGTTAGTCGTATGCGCCACCTTCGTCCTCGCGTCGTGTGCTTCCGAACCCTCCTGCGAAGGGCCACAGTCGCGCAATCTCTCGACCGCGGTTGACCAGGCCAAAAGTTCGCTGGCCAACGGTTGCACGGCTTACTTCGACAGCTATTACGACACTCTCTTGCGCACAGCCGAGGGTGACCCCAAGCCCGAGAACAAGCGCGTGTTCAGCGAGTTTCTCGTCTGGGCCGCTGACGAGGGCCTGCTCAGTCAGCGCCAGGCCAAGGAGTACTACAACCGCTACTTCAACGTGAAGTTCATGACGCTTGTGAGCGATTACAACAACTGTTCGCACACCTGCCCGCGCCGCGACCGCGTGTTGCTCGACATGGAACGCGAACTCAGCGACAAGGAACGCGGCTTGCTCAAGGTCAGTCTCGACAACGACGGTTACTACCGGGCCGACGAACTGTTCAAAGAGGTCGAACTCGTCCTCGAGGCGACCTGCACGGCGTGCGCCGCAGGCCGGTAAGTGGACCCCGCCCCATGCGTAACCGTCACGGACGACAGTTTCTGCGTGGGTTTACGGGCGGCGCCGTCGGCACTCTCGTCGGCGGCGGCGCCCTTCTTTATGTCCTGAGCCGTTACAACATCATCGTGTTCGCCGACGACCGGATACCCAGTCTCGGCGACTGGCTCGACTGGGCGTACATGAATCTCGGCTCGTCGATCCCGGTGTTCGCGGCGCTGCTGCTCGTATTCTTCTTCACGCTGGGCAGACTCAAACGCCTGCTCGAAAAAGACGGTCGAATCGACCGGATCATCCAGCTCGATCAACTCACTGATATCTGGACCACGCTGTTTTTCGGCACGGGCGTCATCTGGACCGCGATCGGGATGCGCAGCGCATTGATCTATGCCCTCGGCGACCCGGACGCGTCCATCCAGCAGGGCGCGTTCGCGATTCTCGAACGCATGGTCCAGGGCGGCATCCTGCTTGCGTTATCGACCACGATTTTCGGCGGCATCGGCGGCTACCTTATGCGCGTTTACAAGGCCATTGCGCTCGGCACGCGCCTGCAAGCCCGGTACGACCGGGAAGCGCGATCAGACACGACCAGCATGCGCGACTCGCTCGAGCGAATCGAGCGACACCTCGACAAGGAGGTGCAGGCGTGACTCGTTCACCTTACTGGTACGGCATGCATCGCGGTGCCGACGCCGAGGGCGGTGGCGCGGCCGACCTGCAGACCGACGTCATGCGGTTCATTGCTATCCTCGCGATCTGCCTCGTCGTGATTTTCGCACTCGTGCAGAGCATTCCGCTGGCGCCGGTCGAGACGGTCGCCGTCGAGCCGGACCCGGTACCCGAACCCGTCGCAACGATTGAGGCCGCAGCGGCGCCAGAACCCGAACCGTTGCCGGAGCCGGTCGTCGAGACACCGGCGCCCGTCGTCGACCCGCCTCCCCCGCCGCCTCCGGCAGAAGAACCAGGGTTCACGTTGCGGTTCGAATCGGATCTCGCGCTCACGCGCCTGGTCGCCCGCAATGTGATCGGGCTCTATGCCATTGGCGACGACAGCTCACTGCGCATGAACTACAGCCGCGGCCGCATCAGCTTCTGGGAGGCATCGACACCGAACCAGTTCCATGAAATGGAACGCGCGACCGTGCCAGGCAATGTCATGCAGGCGTTGCTGCGCACGGCCGAGGTCGACCCCACGACCGTCAAGTGGGGGGTCACGTTGCCCGCCGAGATGCAGCGGGACCTGAACGGCTATCTTGAATCGGCCGACAGCGGTTCGTTAATCATCGCCGCCAACGGGCGGCTGCGACTGGAGCAATGAGATGAGCCGGCTTCGCCTGGTAACACTATTGCTCCTCGCCCCGACCATGTTTGTAGCATCGGGCGCCGCGGCGAAACCACGCGATGCCGAGACCTGGGTGTCGCTGACCGTGGCGCCGGCGCTCGTCCGGGAGCTGGCGACACATCCCCGGTTCAGGGCCGAGAGCATTCGAGTCGTCGTATTTGCCGACGACCGGCCTGCCGCCAGCAGCAACGCATTCGCCTTGTCGCTGCGCGACCGGCTGGCGAATGCGATCTTCGACACGCCCGGCATCCGCATGGCCGCAGAGCGCGACCCGGGCAGACGGCTCGACTGCACGCTAAACGATGTGGATTACTTCATCGGCTTGCAGATTTCATATCTCGGCAACGACGAATATCGCATCGACCTGCGCACGCTCGATATTGCCGACCAGGCTTTTGTCACCGGGTTCGAGCGAACCTGGCAGGGCCAGCTGACGCAAAGCCAGCAAAGCAAACTGGAAATCAGCCAGTCGGACCCGTGGTTTCGCGGCGCGCGTAGCGCACCGTATGACGAAAAGCAGTCCGATCTCCTGGCAGCGGATCTCGCGCACGAACTGGCCTGTGCGTCCTTGCGGCAGACGACCGGCGAATACGTCGTACTACTCGAGTCCAGCGAAAACGAGCCGCAAAATCGTGCGACCGAACTCGTTGGCAAGAATCTCACAGCGCTTGCGTCGCTGCAGTTCACCGACGATCCCGCGCAGGCCAATGCCGTGCTGCGTGGCAAGTCACACAGCGTCGATGTGGGCCTCAACCAGTACTGGGCGACAATCGTCCCCATCGATACCGCGTCGGAATTGCCGGCGCTGAGTGCGAACGCCTATGTACGCTACGAACCACCGGAGATCGACCCGCTCGACGCGCTGCTGAATACACAGGCCGTGCTATCCCCTGCAGCGCTGGTCGATGTCCCGGGCCAGGGCGTGGCAATGCAGGTCCAGGCCAAGCGAAACGCGGTCGTTTTCTTCCTCAATCACCAGCAGCGCTACGGCCTGGTTCACCTGTCCGGCCGTGAGTGCCGATCACGACCCGAAGCCCGCGTCGTGCGCGCCGAGGAATCGCTGAGCCGCGCGTTGCCGGTGTCGACGCTGATGCCGGATGCCGCCTCTGCGACGAACGGCTGGTCGCTCACTCCTCCGGGCGACACTTACTACGCCATCGCCGTGAGCGACAGCGCGGCCGCCCACGCGCTGTCGCGGCACATCCAGAAGCTGCCGCAACGCTGTACGACGGCGGCACGATTCGGGTTGCGCGACGAAGAACTGGAAGAGTGGCTGACCGTGTTTGCCAGCATCGTCGACAGCCAGCGCGAGCACGTCGACTGGCAGGCCATCCAGGTCCGCAACGTCTACTAGGAGAATTGCATGTTCAGGCTGGCAGGTTTGTTGATCGGCTCGGCATTCGCAGTAGCCCTGATACTGCTGGTGCTCGGCATGCCCGAATTGCCGGCGCCCGTGGAACCGGAACCGGCGCCGATCGAACCTCTGCAGGCCGTCGTCGACCCGCCGGAACCTGCACCCGAAATATTCGCCGAGGAGCCCGAACCGGAACCTGGCCCTGAACCTGAGCCCGCATTGCAGGAGCCGGAGCCGCCGCCCTTGGAGCCCGAACCCGTCCAATGGCATGCATTCTGGAGTCCGTTCGGCAGCCGTATTGCCGCCAATGGATTCGTCACCCGCCTCGAGTCCGTAACCGGATTCGACTATCGCGTCGTCAAGGTCGACAACGGCGCATTCGAGGTCGCTTTCGCGTACACCAACGATGCCGAGCGCGAGCGGATGTTATCCACGATCGCCGCGGCCACGGGCCTCGACCTCCCCGACTCATGAATACGCCAAGGCACGCACTTCTGGCATCACTGGCCGTCGTTGCGGTCCACTGGGCTGCAACGGCGGCGGCATCGGTGGATGTCGACCCCGCCCAGGCGTGGCAGCACTATTCAGCCACGTCACAGTCATCAGTGCCGGGCTACCGTTTTCCGCACGAGACCTGCTTCAAGGCCGCGGCGCTGGCCTACGACCTGCCCTACACATTGCTTCTGGCCGTGGCGCGCGGTGAGAGCGACTTCGATCCGATGGCCCGCTCGAAGGCCAACGCACATGGCGTCATGCAGATCCTCTGGCCGACGACGGCAAACCACCTCGGCATCTACCGCCTGTCGCAGTTGTACGAGCCCTGCACGAACATCGATGCCGGCGCGCGTTACCTGCGGGAGCTGCTCGAGCGCTTCAGCGGCAACATTCATCTCGCGCTGGCCGCCTACAACTATGGGCCCGAACGTATCCCGCTCGACGGTGAGGACATCCCATCCGGTGCGACCTGGTACAGCGGCTACATTCTGCGCCACCTGAACTACGTGATTGGCGGTGAAGTCGCCGCACCCGATGCGGTGGGCCGGCTTTATTCCGACTTCGGGCGGTCGACGTTACTGGTATTCGGCGAACCCTATCGCGCTGAAGCCTTCGTCACCGGCCTCGAACAACGCGCACCAGGGCTGCAACTCGACTGGTTCCGCCAGGGCACCGGCGAGTTCGCCGTGGTCCTGATCTACGAAAACCGGGACGCCTTCGATCGCAGCGCCTCTCTCCTGCGCCACGCCGGGTTTCGCCTCGACAACTAAGTGTGCAATAGTTCGGGACTTCGCTCATCCCGCGGGAGATCCGGAAACTGGCTACACCGGTTGTGACATTTGACGGCGCGCCGCCGCCGGGCACCATCAACTTCGGCGTGGGTCAGCCTTCGGCCGACCTGCTGCCCGTGGACCTCGTGCGACAGGCGAGCGAATCGTTTTTCGCGGAGGCGCAGCCGTTCGACCTCAATTACGGTGTGCCGCGCGGCGATGCGCGTTTCCTGGATTTGCTTGCGGAATTCCTGACTCGTTACTACGGCGTGCCGGCATCGCCCGGCGAGCTGTTTGTCACGGGCGGCAACTCGCAGGCGCTGAGCCTCGCCTCGACCGTCTACGCGAGGCCGGGTGACACCGTGTTCGTGGAGGAGCCGAGTTACTTTCTCGCCTTCAAGATCCTCCGCGACCACGGGCTGAAGACCGTCGGCATCGACATGGACAGCGACGGCCCGAAGATTGCAGCGCTGGAGACTGCGCTGCGGGAGCACCGGCCCGCTTTCTTCTACACGATACCCGGTTATCACAACCCGACCGGCATTTGCTCGAGCGCCGCCCGTCGCCGGGAGCTCGTCAGACTGGCCCATGACAACGACTTCCTGATTGTCGCCGACGAGCCCTACCAGTTACTGCACTATTACGACGAGCCACCACCCGCAATGGGAACGATGGCCGCAAGCGGTGTCGTCGTATCGATGGGCTCGTTCTCGAAGATCCTGGCTCCGGGCATGCGGCTCGGCTGGCTGCAGGCGCCGGAATCGTCATTGCAGAAAATTATGCGCATAGGTCTTATTCACAGCGGCGGCTGCATCAATCACATCAGTTCGCAGATCGTGCGCCACGCCCTCGAAAACGATTTGCTGGATGCGCACATCGACAAGCTGCGCACGACCTACCGCGGCCGCGTCGAAGCGATGGATGACGCGCTGCATGAGCATTTCGACGATATCGCCGAATGGCGGAAACCCGACGGTGGCTACTTCGTCTGGCTGCGGCTGGATGAATCTGTCAATACAACGCCGCTAAAGGACAAGGCACTCGAGCTCGAGACCGGGTTTACCGCCGGATCCCTGTTTTCGAACCACGGCGCGCTCAAGAACTACCTGCGCCTGAGTTTTGCGCACTACAACGAGGACGACATCCGCGAAGGCATCGCCCGACTTCGGCCCCTGTTCGACAGTTGACCGATCAGCGGCCCTTGCGATCGCGCAGTCTGCGGCGCGTGTGCTTGTCCGGCCGACCCTCCGTTTTCGGCATCAGCAGACGGTCCTGGCGTAAAGCCGCCGTCTTGTCCTCCCGCTCGCGAACCGATGCCTCGTCCTCGACATAGCAACGCCGCGCTTCGAGAGCCGGGCCCCGCCGTGTGGGAATGCCCGTCACCTCGATCGAGTAGTCGAGCCTCTCACGAACGAGGTGGATGCGGTCGCCGACCTGCACCCGGTTGCCGGGCGCCGCCCTTTCGCCGTTCAGGCGAACGTGACCGCCCGTTACCGCAGCCGACGCTTTGCTGCGCGTCTTGAAGAAACGGCAGAAGTACAGCCAGCGATCGATGCGCAGCGCCTGGGAGGACTCGGACATGGTTGGATTAAAACAGAATTTGACGCTGGTGGAGCCGAGGAGGATCGAACTCCCGACCTCCGCATTGCGAACGCGGCGCTCTCCCAGCTGAGCTACGGCCCCACCGTGCGGGAGAATATAGCGCACGCCCGGTGCAAAGCTTTATCCGTATTTGCCGCGGTAGAATGGCCGGATGCGACTGCCCGTGCGAATACTCGTTCTCTCTCTGGGCCTGGCCTGGGCCGGTGCGTCTGCCCAGGATGGGTCCTCCGGCAGCGCGCTTCGCATCTTGTCCTGGAATATCTCGAGCGACGCCTTCGCCGCTGAAGCAGGAGAATTCCAGGCCCTGGCCGGCTGGGCGGATCCCGACATTGTGTTGCTCGACGAGGTGTCACCGGCAGTCGATATCGAGAGGCTGCGCGAGGCTCTCGATCGCTTCGAACCCGGTACGAAGCAACCCTGGTACATCAGCACTGGTAAGAGCGGTGGCCGCCAGCGCGGCGTGATTGCAAGCCGGGCGCCGCAGGAAAACGTGCCCGAGCTCTCGGGGATCGTGCCCTACCCGGACGACGAGCGACGCACGTTGCTGTCAATGATGCCGGCCGGGGATCTCGATGACCGAAACTGGAGCATGGACGGGGGAATTCCTGTGAACGCGGCGATCATCGAGACCAATGATCGACGCCTGCTCGCGATCATAGCCGACCTCCAGTGCTGCGGCGACGGGCCCGACAGCTGGCATGAGCACAGGCGCCGGGTTGAGGCCGCGGAGATCCGGCGGCGAGCCGTCCTGGTGCTCGAGCGCACCGACGTGGATGGCATCATCCTTGCTGGCGACTTCAACGTCGTCAACGGGCCGGCACCGCTCGACTTGCTTGCTGGCCCTTA
>JABAOH010083565.1_pt1 | contig 70673 bp, 99 predicted proteins | sample 7062181 | NCBI WGS metagenome assembly JABAOH01 (sample SAMN14538630, study PRJNA623070) | marine sediment metagenome | biome: marine biome [ENVO:00000428]; feature: marine pelagic biome [ENVO:01000023]; material: deep marine sediment [ENVO:00002113]; isolation source: pool of 5 deep marine... | reverse complement strand
ATATTCAAAAGACATTGTAATTTAAAGGAAAACCTGATAGAGTGGAGGATTTGGAGATTAAATGATGATAACACTGCAACACTGGTAGACTATGGATTCCGAAAGAACCATCTTGTGGGACTTACCAAACAATTAATGGAGAAGGTGTTGTAAATGACTGATAACTGCCCTCGCTGTGGCTGCCACCCTATGATTAATGTGGCTCATCCCGATGGCACTCCCATCAGTTATGTCTGTCCCAACTGTCATTATCCTCGTATTTCTGAAAAGAAGTGGAGAGAGGAGTATCAAAATAACCCACATGTAAACACCATGTAATCGTCAGGTTTACCTGATGAAAACCTTTATATATATTATAGGTTATAATAAAGGCAAGGTGAACACACGTGGAAATTCCTACCTATGGTTCCAAACATCGTCGCCATTTAAAATTTGCGGAAGCCACCGCACCTTATGCGGTTCGATTGCCTAAAAGTATGGTTCAACAGATTAAAACCGAGGGATGGGATATTGGACAACTTATTTTTAATATTCTAAGCGGGGAAGCGAGTCCTGACTCCGAAGGCAGTGATTGGCTCTTGCGATCAGCCACCAAAAAACTCATCAGTCTTATGATTGAACATGAAATTCAAAGTCCCGAAGGGTTCTTCACGGCGATGGAAGAAGCCCTGATCCGTAGACTGGTGGAGGAGTAAAAATGGGAATTAATTTCGGGAACTTTAAATCAAAAAAACCTCCCACCGCTACCACTGAAACTCCTGGGGAGTTAAGGGTTAAGATCCCTAAACCCCAAGTAGATTACAAACAGAAGTGTGAGGATCTCCAAAAGGCCCTGGAAAATACTGAAGAAAATATGCGAGCCTATATGAAATCGCACGAGACGGCTCAACGGAACTTTGAAAACGCCATGAAAGCCGTAGATGAACTATCCAGTGAAGTAGAAGCCTTACGAATCCAGGAAACCAATCTAAAAAAATATGTAGATACTGCGTCTCTCAAATTATCTCAACTCCAGTTCAGTCCCCGAGAGTTCGGAGAATTGGCCTTGGTGCTCGGGGCTCTCCATGTGAATGCCAGCACCAGCCAACATCAACAACTGGATAAGATTGTGGGCAGCCACTTAATTGCAGATGTGCGGGAGTGGATCATTGACATCTTAAGTAAACCCTATGAGGTAGTGAAAGAATAATGGGAAGACCCACCACTGCAAGACCCAAACGGACCACTAAAAGACCCAATAATACGCATGTGTTTGATCCGACTCCTCCCGAGCCTGTCAGCAACTCGTGTGAGTTCTGTAAGAATCCGATTGATCCCAAGGTTCTTCACATCCCTGGGGTGATTTGCACGGACTGTCATCGGCCCACCTGTCCTGACTGTCGAATAATTATCCAAGAAGTAGGTCTCAAAGGCTGTTTTTATTGTCGCACCTTGGAATTGGATGAACGAAATGAGACAGTTAAGAAGGAATTAAAACGGATTCGAGAAGAACTCTTAGAAAAACGACGTCCTCCTCCCATCATTGATCCCTTTGACCCTGGTAAAGTTATGACTACTTCCACACCTATGGTTATTACCACTGATAACACTGATACTGCTACTCCAGTCACATTTAACACAGTAGCCAATACTGAAGTAGGAAATGATCAATATCCCTACCGAGATCCGCCCAATATGTTGGATAAAGAGGGAGGTTGGGGAGTAGCCCCGTTAGATTGGGGTGATGAAAAATTAAAACCCATAGGATTTGCTACCCGAAAAGCCAAAAAAGGAGAAACGGTCTCGGTAATAAATCAAAAGAGTAACATTATTCCTGTAGTGACCGCCAAAGACGTCCAACCTGGGGATTTGGTTACTATGGCTAATCTCAAGGAAGAGGCTCAACGAGGCACGGGACGCACCACTCAGCGGCTCCTCACGGCGATTAAACATATCATGGATGAACAATATCGGGAATTCCACCCTTACGTAACTTCTGAACCACGCCGAGTCTTGGTCATCGGTAATAATATGAAAGACTGTTCACGTTTGGGGTATGAACTGGGACATCTTCTCAAATATCGGAAACGGTTCAATGATGAAGCGGCTACCGCACTTGCCAAGCGAATAGATGTGATGCCCGTTGCTGAATTAGGGAGTATCAAAGGGATGCGATTCACCATGATTATCGTAGATGTAACTCTGGATACTCAGGTTCAGTATGGCAAGGAGTTGAATGAATTCTTGGCCATACACCAAGACCGAGATACGATTATCATTGGGGAAGTGATCAAAGGATGACCTTGGATAAATATCTGGGCACCAAACCCCCTCATAACTGGCGACCTCCTCCAAAACGGGTGAGTTCTAATTGTTGGTTCAATGATGAAGTGGTGCGAGTCTTTGGGATGGATCTCTCCTGTGTGAACCCCTCCAGAGAATATGAATACTGTGAGGGAGAATGTGAATGGGGCCCAATCTGTGGTGGGTGTAATAAACCCACGGTGCTGTCCAATGATGCATGTAGTGGACGCACCCCGATTTGTATTAACCCTGAGTGTGGATTTGATAAATGATGAAATTAAATTTGAAACCATTAAAAATTATAGACAAAAAACCAAAAGACTCCGATTCTTGTGTAAACTGTTATTATTATGCAAACAGAAGCGATATAGATCCTTGTTTTTCCTGCACACGGAACCCCCAAACCCATGTCAAAGACAATTGGACGGGGTATGAACATGAAACATAAGATCATCATGGCCCATAAGAATGGGGACATCACGTTTGAAGAACGAGAAGGAATTCTGCGTGACTACCCTACCTGTCCTTGCGGACGCAGACTGCGAAGCAGACAGAAGAAATATTGTTCTCATCAACACAAGGCTGATTACAGTAATAGATCAAGGATGAAAAGAAAATGAACATAAATAAAATAGAAATTCGAGGTGATGGGAACCTCCAAGAAGGAATCATGGCCTATAAATGGAATCTCTATATTGATGGACAAAAAATCCATCGGGTAGAATCTCTCAATTTGGAGATCCATGGAGGTGATATTGCCCGATTGGGAATTGTGATCAGAGGTCCTCATCTTAAAGTAGAAGGACCGCTGTTTACTAAAATTATAAGCGAAAAAGAATAAGGTGAACACCGTGAAATATAGAATCATAGCAATTGCCATTTTATTTTCTCTGCTGGTATTACTCACACCAGCCACTGCGATAAGAAGCCGTGGAATTAGGGGAGAACCCTATACCACCATTGAAGGCTTCTTTGGGATAAAATTTAGACATCAAGTAAACATTCCCCAATTTGGAGACGTAATTGTAGAGACTGATTATTCATCGACCATCAACCTCTCCTCATGGAAGATTACCGATAACAAGGATATTGTTATTGAAATGAATATATTATCAAAACCTAATAACCTATCCCTTTGGGTAGAACATATGCACGCTGATGTGTTCTTAGAAAGCACGTTAGAAACTTGGGATGGTGTTATGCAAGATGTTATGGATGATAAATACCACTCAGATATGAGTTATGGATTTTACATAGATACCAACTATGGTTACAGTGAGACATTTAGTATTGAAGGATTAAGTCAAATGCTTACATCTTATCATAGTTATTATTACGCACATCATTCAGAGACTTACAGATTAAAAGAAAGTGAACTAATCAGTAAATTTAAAGTATATGGAAGCAGTTTCAGAATTATATATGATATTGTATTTCGACACAATTCTTGGCCTGAAGAACAAACCCCGAAGTTTATTGTTGAAGACAATATTATCCTAAATCTCAAAGAAGGATGGCAAGGAAATATTGGTGACCTTGAAGATAAACCTGCCGAGTTAGATCCAATTACAAAATTTTTTATTTGGTTAGATTCACCATGGCTGTTCTATCTACCCATATGGCTGTGGTTAATCGCCATCATCATCGTCCTGATAATAGTTGGAGTTATACTCTACATGAAAATTGTGGGATAACCAATGATGCACATTCAAGAAGATGAGCCTGAATGGACGGCTGAAAATATCAATCGTGAAGATGGGAGCACCACTTTTGAAACCTGTGGGTGGTGTGAACACACTGGTGGTGGCCTGGGTCGCTACAATTGTATGATCACCAGCACTTGCACCCTCCTCAAGGGTTATGGCAAACCAAGTAAGGAAACAGAGAATAAATGGAACACTCTCTGCCACCTCCGAAAATTAGGCAGAGCAGACATACGTAATCTCATTGAATACCAAAAACTGGACATCAGACAATTTAAAGGTCGGATTGAGCAAGCGGAGGAGAACATCATCTCTCTCCAAAAACTTCAATCCCAACTCAAAGATCGACCCCCTCTCCCTAATGCCCGATCCGCAGAATATCACGCTCTGGGAAAAACTTGCTATGCCTTCCATAAAAATGAATGGTGCCGTGGCACTATAGTTACTGGGTATCGCACCTTTGATGGTTGCGTGAGTTTTGTTTTAGATGATTACCCTGAATCTCAGCCTGGCAAGAAAGGGCCATGGGGGTGTGGCGTTTCTGTGCCTCATATTCTTCTACACTGGGAATTTGAATACTTTCAGAAGCATCCAGATGAGTTTGAACAGTGGTTGAGTCTCTGCGACGATAAATATAATCAAGATATTCTGGACCGAACCAGTCTATTGGAGGCCCTCAAAAATTTTCAACCCAAAAAAGCGATTTCAACCGATGATGATTCATCAGTGTGATGATATTCATCATTATTTTTTTATCCTTTACCCCTACCCCCTGAGTTCAAAAATCATATCAAAAATTTGAAGTGCGAATACATTCTCTATTGTGATTTATATATGACCTTCCGAATTTTTTGGCAATGGTGTAAAAAATGCCAGAAATTTAGTCCTCATCGGTTTGAGGAGGGGAAAGTCCCTAATTTTCCAGGCATGAGAGGCTGGAAGAATCCCGTCTGTTTAGACTGCAAAAATAGGCTCGACAGGATTTGAACCTGCGTTACTGGCGTATAAGACCAGAGTTCTCCATCTCTCTGATTCATCGAGGCATCTGGTTACCAGTGATAGCCTCTTTTATCTTGGCCACCGATGTATCCCTTTCTCAGCAATCGGATACGATGAATTATCAGGATGGTATTTTACCAGACTAAACTACGAGCCCATGTTATAGCGGGAGAGGGATTTGAACCCTCGTAAGCACTAAGCACCTGATGTCTCAGGTTTACTTTTTGAGTGTAACCTCCTAAGTTTGACCCACTCAGTTTGGTCCTTAATGGGTTGCCCATTTAAGTCAGGCCCCTTTGGCCGCTTGGGTATCCCGCTAAAAAAAGAAAAGAGGGGATGTGTTTAAAAGAATGAGGGAGTGAAGGTTTTATCGCAGTAAGAACACTGGATGGTTTCACCCAGACGGAACTTACCAATCTGTTCTAACTGGAACAGGCCACCACATTTACAGGTGCCATTGGTTAGAACCAACACCCGAGCCAAGGAGAGTTGTTTCTTGGCTAAGCGGATCTTCTTGGTAGTTTCGACAATGCCCTGATCTCGGAGTAAATCTCGGGTCTTGAGCACATCTCGATGAAACAAGGGGGTATCCGCATTCAACATGGCCAAGAAATATTCCACATGTCGAATACTATCTACCACGTAGGTTTGAATGGGCAATCCTTTCTCACGGATGGCCTTGGTCATCCCAAAGTAAGGTAAGAGAGCATTGGTTACAGGATCACGCTTACAATAACTACCCGATCCTTTGCTGGGAATGTTAACAACCACTGTCTGTAAGATCCGCTGATGGATTTCCTTGGAATACTTCTCCAAAGCCCACGCAAATGTGCCATGTGAACCATGGTCACCAGCATGACTCCATGAACCAGATAAACCACTGCCATCAAGTCGTTGATTCTCACATTCATCAGTAAGGAAGATTAATGAATCAAATTTACTCTCTTCTTCTTGGAGCACGTCCTGAAGACTGCAGGCAAGGTTAGTCATACCCTCACATTTAACAGCCTTGGTTATTCCAACCGCTTCTAAGATGTCCTCGGGAGGAAGAGTGACTCCAAACTTATACTCAATTTCTTGTTTGGTATACCGACTACGATTTACCATCACAATCTCAGGATTCTCAACCTGGAGTGAGAGTAAGAGTAACAGGTGGAATGCGACTACCACCGCACGTTCCATAGAGGGGGAGTTGTCTAAGACCAGACGGACTCGGCCATGTAGAGGCACAGGAAATCGAGATAGATTCCGCTGAACTTGTTTGGCCAAGGCTTTACGTAATTCAAGGCCAATGGTTTCATCTTCCAACACTTCGATGCATTCCCCATAGTTGAGATAGAGAATGCCACGATAGTTATTGATTCTCTCAGCCAATACAGCATCGAAACCGTCTTTATGAGTATCTTCTATGTCCTTGGTCTCACTAAAAAGCATAGACCGCTGCCGAACCAATGATTTCAGATCGGCTCGCTCAGAAAACGCATGAAGCAGTGTGGGATCCAAACGCATCCGCTTCCGATATTCTTTAAGGGGTATCCGATGTGAGTGTAAATATTCCACCGCATTTTCAGCGTTGAGAGACCTAACCAAGCCGATGTAACTGTCATCGGGCACTGGTCCGCCGTAAGTGGCTTCTTGAAACCAATCCAACTGGAAGTTTTTGGGATTGGTATGCAGAAAATCAAATACTTCACGATAGATTTCAACGTTGGTGGCATAAGATCGTTCCAGATCATGAGGACTCATTTTATAAAGTATCTCTTTCAGCACGTCTCGTTGTCTACGGTTTAATCGACGGCCTGTAGGAGAAGGTCCTTTCTTCCTGGATTCTGCCTCTCGAAGAACTCGGTATTGCTCCTTGGACTGACGATAGTGCCGTTTAGGAGGTAATTTACCGTTCCGCATGAGCCAGATCGCATCTCGGATCTCACGGATACCGAAGTCATACCTGCCAAATAAATAATTGAGAAAGTCTCGGTTGTAATTATTTTTATATTTGGCGTCGGTTAACAATGTTGCCAAGACCACGGCTTTGGCCTGCTCATCCAATGAGATGTCACTCTCCAATAACATCATGAGAGTAGCGTAATACATCTCTTTGTCTGCTTGGATAGCCTGCACATGCTCTTGGGCATTGGGGAGGGTCAAAAACAAATCTTTGTAACTTTTCACGGTGTTCATCTCCACACCCGATTAGAAGATGTTGACGGGGCAGGTAAGATTTGAACTTACATCTTTCCGTTAAAAGCGGAACACAAGCACCTTCGACATGGCCTCCTAATCGAGTGTCAAAGTTGTTGAAGGTAACAATAGCGTAATGCACTAACCAGATTATGCTACTGCCCCAAGGCAAAAAGATGTGATGGGGCAGGTTAGATTTGAACTAACGTAAACCAGTCTCGCAAACTGATGCACAAACACCTTATCCTGGCCTCTTATTTGAGTATCAAAGTGGCAAGGTGACAATAACATACCAAACTATGCTACTGCCCCAAAGGGTTTTAGTAGAGGTGGTAGGTAGGTGTGATTGGGTTCAAGCCAACGGCACAAGCAGTTTACCCCGCCTCTCAGTTGAGTGTCAGTATGGATAAACTCACTTATATCCATACACCACCACCGACCCTACTCGGGTTTTTTACTTTATAAAGTTTATTATAACCTATAATATATCTCACCTATACTTTATAAAGCCCTGTATACGCCATTTACCCGAACGGATATGGCACTGGACTTTAACTCTGATGTGCCTCCCCAGAGCCAGATTGAATATCATAAGTTGGCAGCAACCGACAAACGGGTATTAAATCGTATTCCCGTGTGGGTCAACGATCCCGTAGCCTTCTGTCGTGAAGCCTGTAACTTTTACCCTCACTGGTATCAGGAGAAACTCATTAGAGACCTTAATCTCTTCATTGCCGCTTCTTGGAGTCGGCAAGTTGGAAAAAGCGAAGCCATTGCCCATAAAGCCTTGCATCATGCCTTTACCCATAAGGATGAAGACATTATCATTATCGCTCCTGGATTACGACAAGCCAAATTACTATATCGAAAGGTGCTAAAAGCCATTGAGCAAAGCCCTCTTATTTTTAATTCAGTCCAAGGTAAAATCAAGATTGAAGAAACCGAATTCACCTCTGGGTGTCGTATTGTCAATCTTCCCTCAGGAGATGAAGGAATTGCTCTACGAGGCTATACAATTGCATTACTTATCGTGGATGAAGCGGCTTTCGTGCCTGATGATGTCTTTGTGGCAGTGGAACAAGGACTTTCTTCATCGGGTGGACAGGAAATCCAAATTTCAACCCCCCGAGGTAAACACAACCAATTCTACCGTCTCTTCTTCCCCGAAGACTCCGAAGAACATTTCCCATTGCGACCCGATGGAATGTTAGAGAACACCCATGCGATGGTGGAGGAGTGGAGTTGTCACCATTATGATTTTAATGTAGGCCTTAACGTGAAACGGCCTTCTGGAAGACCCCAACTTTCACAATTACATGTAGAACGGCAACGCAGGAAACTGGCAGAGTTTCAATTCCGTTCGGAATATTTAGCCGAGTTTGTAGAAGATTTAGACTCATTCTTCAATCAAGCCCTGATAGATCGTATGTTCAATCCTAACTTTTCCAAGGTGCATGCCCCCGAAGAAGGCGGAAACTATTTCGCTGCCATTGATATTGCCAAAACTCGAGACTTTACAGCGATTCTTGTGGGACGTCGATTTGATGAAAACCCTTACACTCAGGTCCCACTCCAGCGACCCCATCTTCAGATTGTAAATATGGAATACTGGAAGGGACATGCAGAAGCCACGATTGAAGAACAGTATCCTAATTTTGTCTCCATGGGAGAGATATGGGGTCCTCATATTATCTACTTCGATAAACGTTCTATGGGAGAACGTCCCGCAGAAGAATTACAGAGCACTTATATGTTACCCATCGAGGGAGTTTCTTTTGTCCAAGCCACTAAAGTGAAAGCATTTGGCACGCTTACCACTTTGATGAGCACTCCCGCTGAGATTGAAGGCTGGCGATCACGAATTCAATGTTATCAAGATGGAGAAGCCATCAAGCAATTTGGCAATATGATCTATGAACTGGGGGAAGTCACCAGTCGCACAGGACGCAAACGCCCTGGGGAAAACATCAAGATTTATGCTGCCCATGGACATGACGACATTCCTGTGGCTTGTGCTATGCTCTCTGCCTGTGTGAGTAGTCTCCCTGTGAATGCTCCTCTGGCTACCATGCCTAAAACTCATTTACTCCAACGAGATATGAAAGTGAGACGAGCCATCAGCGGATTCACCCCCGAAGTGGCTCCCGTAGTGGGGTTCGGAGATAAAGAGACTCGCTCCCGTAAAAGTAAAAAAATATTCTGGTAAGATATTCACCATGTATGGGAGACTGGGTGAGTGTTCACACCACACCTCCCATTCCCCATACTACTCCAGAGTCGATGATATATCTTGGACACTTAAAATCAGTTGAAGTGTAAATTAATATATTATAATTGGCACTTGGACTGACTTTAAGTGAGAGGAATTGAAGTTGATGACTGGAGGTTCAAGGTTGATATATAGATATGAGTTCCACACTCAAAATCGTTACCAAAAAATACTACACGACGGTAACCCTTCCCCCTATGAAGGACTAACCTTTATAAAGGAAGAGAGAATAGGACTATACGGGAATCAGTCCAGAGGTTCCGAGAAGAGAGGCGTCATCAGCGGTGTTCACCTGGAGATTGCTAATCTCTCTCTTCTCCAATCTCCCCATACATCTCTTTTTCTTTTTGAATGATTGGAGCCAAGTATCTCATCAAGCCCTGCAATCTTTTCTTCTTCTTTGGGCCCAAATAATAATCTAAGACAGCCGTTTTATGGGAAATATACATCTCACTATACACAGGAGGTCGTTTCCGAAAACATTTTTGACAGCGGCGAGTATTCGCCACACTCCCATTCACCACCGTTTGGCGAAAAAAACGGGCAGCAATGACATCGTTACATTTATCATTACTGCACCGATAAGTAAACTGAAGGAGAGGAGGAAGTTCATAGGATTTCCCATCAACCACCATACTGGAGACATGATTGGCAATACAATAGTCAATGACCGTGCGTTGTCGATCCAAGGTCAAATCCATGAACGTTTTCTTCTCACGTTTCAGGGGAGGGGACTTCAAGTCCTACACGTCTCACCGTTAAATCTTCGTCAATAGTAGCCCGATATGTATCTATATCTCCATGACCGTAATCATCATATACCACCAAAAGGCCCTGTTGTAGATCGCTTTCACGCCAACTCACTTCCGTGTCTCTACCAAAGGCTCTCTTTACGGCCTGTTCTACGTAATACTCTACAATTGCTTGGGTTTTGGTTGCTTTCAAAGATCGTATCGTGGCCTTAATCTCTTCCAGTTCGTTGAGTAGAGGATCAATGATTCGTCTCATTTCCGCTACTTTCTTTTCCAATTTATTAATCTCAGTGCGTTTATTTAGCAACTGAAGATAACTCAGAGTTATTTCTGTAGTCATTTTTTCACCTCACGTGCGAAGCATCATCCCATCGGATGATGCCAACCAGAGATCATATCCATCCCGAAATTTGCCTACCGCAAATCGCACGGGTTGGCCTTCTTTCATCAGGGGTTTCTTGTTGATTTGAATTTCATAGAGGTTGCATTGTTTCATGGGTGCAACCAAACCTGCTCTTACATGGATGATGCCTTTCTTCACGGCTTTAGCAGTAGGATCAGAGGAGACACCTGCATAAAATAATCCCCAGTTGATGGCCTCATCTTCGGTGACATAAGTAGTTGTCACTCTTTACCACCTGCATATTGCACACTGACCCAGTATTGGTCAGCCCACTTATGAGCGGGATTTTTAATAATGATCCGCCGACGAGCATCACTGGGAGATCGTCTAATGTCTACTACACCCAGAGCACTCAGTAATTTGACCACATTGTAAATAAAAGTGGAACCATAAGGAACTTCTCCCGCTCGTTTCACTCGCTCTGCAATCCGTTTGTGGGTATCATCATTCTCAATATGACGATACACTTTACCTAACAGATCGGCTCGCACACAGATTGGAGTTAATCCTTTCAATTCCTTTTTAGGGGTAGAACCCAAATGATAGAGACAATAATAAGCATTGATATAGTAGTAATCTTTGCCATATCGCTGAGCAGGCCCTGGTTTCCGAAATAGCACCTTGAAATACTTACCTTCATGTTCAGCCAAGGTGAGTTCTTTCATATCATCAGGGTCAAATTTGTAATAGGGTTCCTTCTTGAGAGTTCCTTCTTTTTCAGGAGTAGTGGGAGCGGCGTCGGGTTGAATCAAATCGGGCATGGTAGAGTCCATAGTGATTTTCATATCACTGTTTTCCAACTGGAATCGGACCCCGCCCAAGGTAAATCCTTTCTTCAGGTCTTCTTCACCTGCCAGTTTGATTCGATGAGAGGGTAACGTGGTGCCATATACATCTATATCAATGAGAGCATACAAACCTTTCTTGCTTAGCAGGAATTCTTTCTTCTCATCCATTTTCATCACTCCAGATAGAGGCGATGTGTCGAGAATAGAAAAGGACTTTATCACCACACTTCATATCGACTATCACGGGGTCGTTGTTAAGAACCCCAGTGAATTCGTCACCTTCTCTTGAAGTTATCTTAACCCACATCCGTTCTCTGTCCTCAAAGATGAGTTTCACAAAGTCTCCTGGTTGTAAGGCTTCAATCTGTTCGAGTGTTGGAATATGAAAGGTTAGAGGATGTTGCAGATTCCTTAACCGACAATCAACTAACTGGTTTTTCATTCGATCTTACCCCGCTTCCTCACTTGATCTTGGAGCACTCGTAATTTGAGCATGACCTTGGACATGGTCGGGTTCTGAACTACGAAGTCTTTCTCTCGATCTGCCTTTTGTTTACGGGCCCGTCCATAGTATTTATCATCGGTAAGTTTCTTCCCAAATTCGTCTGTCTTTGGCACTTGATATTGTTTGCCATCTTTTTCGTCGGTAAAGGTCTCCATGATGGGCGTCTCATGTTTGAAGAGATGCATACTGAGAGAGGGCATGTAGAGCACGTTATCGGGCAAACGATAAGTATCGGCTCCAGTCTTCTTCCATTGCATGGCTCCTGGCTGTCCATCACTAACTCGGATGTATCGCTCCTCTCGATATTCTGAACCAACTTTAGAACAGAGGATAAAGTGACACGGAAGCATTGCCATACGATTGATTTGCACAGTGAAATCACTTCGAGGGACTCCATAATCACTGGGCTTGAGATCAATGGTTTTCTTATTCAAGGCACGAGCGTGGCGAGCCACATACCCTTCACGGTAGATAAACTCACCTTCGTCCATGATAATAGCGTGCACATTCTTCATGATGTAATCGGTGTTCATGACGGCCTTGGTTCCAACATATTCAGTTTTATACCTGTAATCATCCACAAAGGTGTCCCAATCAGCCTCGAATTCCTCCAAACTGCGATGTTCTAAGATGTCGAAATTATCTATATGATCCACGAAATTTTTCAAAGCGTCCAGATAGGTGGGATCATTGACAAACAGCACAATCGTCTTCTTGGTAGGGATCTTGGGCTTGATTTTACAAATACTATATGCAAAGGTGCTCTTCCCTGTATTGGGTTGACCAAAACATTCGGCTTTGATAAAATCATGCTGTAAAGGATTTTCAATTCTGACCATTAGAATTCCACCTCTATTTGAATAATTTGAATTTCTCCTTTGGAGTTTATATGTTCTATACGAGTAAATGGGGTATAATTATGGGGGACATATAATTTGAAAGAGTATTTGAGGAGTTTCATCTCACCCACATGGATATACTCCTCGGGTTTATATATCCGTCCTCTGATGACTCGGCGAGCCACTACCTCGGTTTCTCCTTTTACCAATAAGATAACCCCACGACTGGAATCACCACCTTCAAAAATTTGAAAGGATTCAGTCCAACGTTTCAAGGCTGCATTATCATTGGCATCCCGTTCCACTGTTTTAATAGAGGAGGGTATCTCAATCTCCATCTTCTAAAACCTCCACTTCCATCGGAAGGCGATTATAGGGCATGATTTTGGGCCTATAAACACTGGCTTCGCCTGGCACAATCTTCTCACTCACATAATGACCCTCACAAAAATAGGTCGTGAGTGGCACTCCAAATCGCACGGCCCAGCCTTTGACTTTGTATTTGGCCTTAACTTCTTTTTTCTCTTCTCGCCAACAGAGAAAACAATGAGGATCAGTCGTTTTTATAAACTCTATAGTCCAACCCACCATCGGCCCTGAGGACCATTGTTTTCCAATTTGAGAGAAAACATCCCAACAGACACTGATCTCCCATTCTTTTCCAAAGGGGTAGGGTTCATGTTTGGCCTTAACAGTGGCTTTAACCCCCCAATCATCGACTCGGATGTTATGGACGGTTACATACATGCCATGCCCTGCTTCTTCGTAATAACCTTCTTCTCCTTCAAAGGTTTCTGGTTTAAAATCTTTTTTCACGGTGTTCACCTCAATAAAAAAAGAGAGGAGAGGGTTACATCTCCTTTAGGAGATTCTGAATCACCTCATCCACTAAAGGTTGGTGATGTTCAGTGACCCACTCGGGGAAGATTTCCAGATCATTGTCATTACCCCAAAGGGAAGCGAAATTAGAATTGGGAAAATCAACAATTAAGTCTTGGAGAATCTCTCGGAGTTCCTTTCGACGTTGCTCAAATTCAGTATCCTCTGTTTTTAATTCAGCAGTCGGCTCTATTTGTGCTTGCTCTTGGGCTAATAATTTGGCTTTGGCTTCTCTGACTTTGGCTTTCCGCTCTTGCACACTTAGTATTTTCTGGGGGGCCTCTACCGCCTTGGCTTCTTCTGCGTGAACTTCCATGACTTTCTTCGCAGAAACCACCGCTTGGGTTTCAATCCCGATGAGTTGATTGATGAGTCCCAATTTGGTTTGGTTCAACACAATCTCATAACCCTGATCTCGATAGGGTCTCAGTCGATCTTGGAGAGCCTTATAGTCCATCGCCATGAGTTCTTCTTCTAAGGTTGATGCAACATCCGCTTCAGGAGGAGGAGCGACTACCTCTTCAGTAGGAGGCACACCCAAATCTTTTGCCACGATATGAATGGCTGCAATATCATTGACGAAGTAATCTAATTCCTTCTTTTTCTCTTCAACTTTTGCGATGACATCGTCTCGGGAAAATCCTGTCTGTCGCATAATCCTATCAGCGACTTCTTCAAAGTCTCCTGTGGGGAGTTGAGGTTCTGTCACGGGCGTTGGCTCTGGTGTGGGTGTTGGTGCTGCGGGTGCTGGAGGAGCGGGAGTTGTTACTTCACTGACTACTCCAGTTTCCTCTTCCAGAGGAGGAATTCTGACATCATTCGCAGGAAGAGTAGCAGGATTGGCAAACATCACCAATCCTGGGATGAATGTTAAGTAGATAAGTTTCTGACTGGTGCGAGGAGCGGTATAGGGGGAATGTTTAGTAAAGTTTACGACGGCGATAAGATCACTACCTCGATAGGAGTTATTCAAAACAGCGAACGGGTTTTTCTCAGGGTCTGGATCATAAAGATTACCCCGAACCACAGCCCCTTCAATGATTTTATCCAAACCCACAATCCAGAGATCAGGTTTTCCATATTTGTAATTGACAAAATCAATAGCAGGACGAAAGTTATCTTGCACTCCCGTATCCAAATTTAGTTTCATGGTCCATGTAGTAGGAGGAGTGCCTTCTACTTCTTCACTACCAATCAGATCCTGAATGAATGGTTGGCCGATAGGGGATTTGACTCGGCGTGGCACCCGATCATATACAGGCTCCATTCGATTGGTGGCCTGATTTAATCGCATCACGGGTTTCCCTTCGCTATCCATCACCTGACGGGACTCGAATTTATCTGGAGAATCCGTCCATTCATCAATGCCTTGAGCGTGACGCCACTTAATTCCTTTTAATACCACGGCTCCATATACATGAGATTCATTGAGTTGATCCACAGTATAAGCATTTTCACATGTCAACAATGCATTTGCTAATACTTCAGGAGCGATGGGAGCCTTTTCATGGAGACCAATATAAAAGAGAAGCGTCCAACCTTTTTTCTTACCAGATTGGGTATCAAAGTCTCGCTCTTCGGCAATAATAGAAAGGAGCCGATAGAGAGGAAGAGTTACTCGACGTCGCTGTTGAGGGGCCAAGTCTTTGTCTGCCCATAAGGATACGTGCTGTCCCCAGACAGTGAAATTAACGACTTTGGGACGGGCCAATTTCTTCCCATCCATCTCGATAACTAACATGTTGGGTCTCCAGCCCTGGTAACTACTGGCTCCGCCAGCAAGTTTGACTACGTCACATCCTGGTAACATATAACCCTTAAAAGTATGTGATTGTTCAGCCCGTTTTACTTCACGAGCCATGGCTTCAATATCGTTCAGTGTAGTCCGAATAGGATAGCCCTTCCTATTAGGATCATCATAGATTGCCTTAGTCCAAGTTGCTTGGACATACGACCTCAGGCTTTCTTCCATGAGGCCGAGTATCAATTCATGATATTTTTCATACGTTACCTCTGAGATGGGTAACATAGTTGGGTCAGGTATTCCCATATTTTTTCACCTTAATATACCTTAATACGCCTATATTTACCTGTGTGTGTTTCCCCCTACGTGTGTTTGTGTCAGACTTCTCCTTTGAGCAAGGGTAATCAAGTCCGATTGCAATTTCCATTACTACGCCCAGAGAAGTCCTCTATACCACAAGAGGGGGGAGGGAGGGTGTTACGGTGCTAAGAAAAGTTTTCTCAATCTATAGGAGGGAGAAGACCAAGTTTCCATCCGTCCGTAACACCGTATATTCTAAGGAAACCATCCTATATATACTTTTTCTCATACTCGATTAATGATAAAATTATTATAGATGATAATATATAAAGGGGCTGGTGAAATTCATTGTCTGACGAATATGATGTAAGTAAAGATCCCGAAGCAAAGACCTGGAGTGCTAAATTTCCAGGAGAATTAGCAAATAAGATGAAAGAACTGGTAAAGGAGTATGGATATATGGGCATGAGCGATTTCATTCGTGAAGCCTGTCGTGAGAAAGTAATGTATCTCCAGGTGAGAGCCCATAAACTCTTACTCGATTACTTAGTTACTGCTGGGAAATTGAGCGTGGGAGATGTGAAAGAGGCTATTTACGCCATCACTTCTGGGCAGGTATAGTCGTAAACGCTTGAAAACGTGAGGTTCTCTCTACGTTTTCATATTATTTTTATACCAAAAATCCCCCTTCTATCGTGCCGTCCATTTTTCCAGGTGAAATTCAAAATGCCAGAGGAAATTACCGATCCCGTAGAAGGGGTATTAAATCTTTTTACCAGCCAATATAAAACACAATCCAAGGTTATTGCCGATATGCGGGAGGAGAACAGACCTCCTGCTGAAATTGATGTTGAATTAAGTTATATGGGACATCTACAGCGTCGAATCTATAGTATTTGTCAAGAAAATGGATTAGATTTCACCGCTGTTATCACAAATGCCAGTCTTTCTCATGACTGACATCAAACAAGTAGTCCCTCTGACGGAACGGTATAATCGGCCTTGGATGGTTGGTGCTCTTAACTATAAAAATAGTAAGCGAGGACTTTCAGGGAGAGAAGACCATGCAGTTAAATGGTTTGATAATTTAAATGCTTTGAGTTGGAGCACTCCCTTCTTTCGTCACGTGGACGGAAAAGATCACACTCATTTATTCATTGATATTGATATTGATGTGCCCAGTCGGAAGGTGAGATCCCAATACAAAAAATATCCTGATCGACTGCGAACTCTTAAACTGGAAGCGGGGATAGAATTCTTTCGGAAATGGCAGGCTCAATACAGTCATCATAAATTCTTCTGGAAAGTATCAGGCACAGGTCTTCATGCGATTCAACGTATTAATCGTCGTATTGATCGGCATCGACTCATCCCCATAATTCTTTATCTGTTCCCCCCAAGTTCTCGGCTGAAAATCGAAATTTCGCCCCCAAAAAATACTATACACGTTAAGCCGCCCAGGGAAGGTGCTGTGGCTCGGCCAAGGCTCACCGACGATGGATGGTGTTTGGATGTCAAAACAGACGAACATGGGAAAAAGAGTCATGTCGGAGAAGCCTGGAGCAAGTTATGGGAATATAAAAATATTATTTTTAAGTTTACCATAGATTTAAGATTCTTCTATAATGAGGTAAGAGTGGTTAGATGGACCTATAGCCCCTATTTCAATATTCCTGGTCGCATCTATTATTCCGTGCCAATTCGGAAGTGGGATCCCCAAGCAGTGCTCCAAGAATCGGTTTTAGAAGGTCTTAACCTTACTCGGTATAAAATTCCCGAATTTTCATTTAAACAGATGATTGATTGGGAAGATACCGTTGATGATGTGTTATGGATTCAACGGTCTGCTAAACAGGCTCGGGAACCTCGTCCCGAGGTAACTCCTTATCAAGTGAATCTTTATGATGTGGGAGCCACTCTACCACCACGATTGGCGAAAACATTAGAAGAAATGACCAGTAGATTTAGGCAATCCATTGAATTGACTCCTCCATGTATGAAAGAATTCTTCGTAAGAGCCCGTGGAAAGGGCGGTGCTCATTGGCCTCGTTTTCAAATTGGACGGTATCTGCGAGCCTATGGATATTCGGTGACGGCAATCGCTAATTGGTATCGGGTTCATGTAAATGACGAAGAGGATAACAAACCCGAGAATCAACATCAACTCATGTATTATCTTCCGTATGTATTAGGACCAGAAGACCGTCCAGATAGAGTAGCCTCTTGTGGAGTGCTACAAGATCCTGGCAGTATGTTTTATATCTGTGACGAAGAAATGCAACGAATATGTGGTCGATCTCACCCCTTAGGGAACCGACCCAAACCTGAGAAAAAGACTCCCGCAGGAATGGTTGAACCTGAACCCCGATTTGCAGGTGAAAGGGCCCCCTCCTATTGGACCAAAATTAAACGACTTCTGCGAGAAGCGTTTGAGAAAAATAAAAACCTGGTAGTTTGGAAGGCAACACGAGCAGGTGTAACCACCTCAATGATTCGTATTGCTGTGGAAAAAGGCAAAAAATTATTAGTAGTGGTCCCCACCAATCGGATCGGGGAAACAACTTTTCCCGAAGCCCTGAAAATTGTAAAAGAAGATATTGAACAAGACGTGAATGGGGCAATTTTGGCCAGTAACCGCAAAGGCTGTCTTCTGCTTAATTTTGTAGAACGAGGGTTGGAAGAAATGAAACTCCATTCCCCAGAATGGGGTGAAACTGGGATTGCTTGGACCAGACTCAAATATCACGCTAAAGGAGAATGTGCCAGATGCACTCATCGAGGAGCCATGGTTTCAACTCCCATTTTCGATAAAGATGGGTATCCACTACCGTTATATCGCAGTGAAATTTTAGATTTTCAACGAAAGACGGGTTACTGTGCCTACATGACATTTAAGACGAATCTACACCAATTCGATGTAGTATTCGTCACCTATTCCAAACTTTATTCATTGATGATGAATTTGAATACGGATAATGAGGAATTAAAGAACGATCTCTTTAATTATTTTGATATTATCTTGTTAGATGAGGTTTCTACTTTTGCCAATACTTCTCCTCTGGATTTACAACTGCTACGACATCCCTACAATATCACTAAAATGACAGAAGTGGCTCAGATTGATCTCTTTGCCAAACTGCGAGAAGAAATGCGTCACTTAGCAGAATTCACGGCGACGGTAATCTCGCATGATATAATTAATTATTGTAATCGGTTTATTGCGTCATTCGAGTTTCTGAAACTCCGAGAGTGGCAGAATGAAGAAGCCTATCTGGGAGTGGTGGGGGATTTCCATGGGGAACCCGATTTAGAAAACTTCGGCCATCCCCTCTCCTATTATGAACGAGAAAAATTACGACAGAATTATAACAAAATTCATGGGACGTTTGATAATTATGCCAGAATCGAAAATCGGCTCCTCCGCACTATGGAGGACGTTTTACTCCTCTTATGTGAAGAATCGTGGGTTGTGGTTAATACTCCTTCTCCTACTCGGGCCGTCGATTTACGTTTTATTGCTTCTCCTAAGACTGCTCAAGTAAAAGCCTTTATTCGCCGCTTTGCAGAACCCAACAATGATAAGTTTGTGTTCGCTACTGATGCGTGTATGCCCGAGGTGAATCTCTCAGAGTTTTTCCAGATCAATTTCGAGGATTTCGTGGTAGGAGATCCTCGTAAAACCAATGAGCATCAACTCATTGTTTCCGATACTCGAAGTGTGGGGGTCATTCGATTCATGATTCCCCAAGACTGTCGAGAACATAGATGTGCGTATTTTCAAGATAATTGCACTCTAAAACATTATTTTTATGGAAAAAATCCTGACAATGAGTGGAAGTATGAGAAAAGGAGTCTTGGGGCATATTATAAGGGAAAATGTTATCGGTATCAAATAGAATTCTTGAAAGAAGTCAACGCAATCACTCAAATGTATAAACCCGAGAATGTGATGGTAGTTTTGCCTAATATCGAGATTTATCTCTGGTTTTTGAGACGAGTGAAATGGGGAGCAGTTCCTCGTGGTATCTTAGTAACCTACTATCGCAGTGATAAGACGTTGGGTGTGCCTTGTGATCGACGGATTATGGTAGCCTTGGGTATGCCATATACCCCAATTGGAAGTCATCTCTGGCTTGCCTATTATTATCATCAAGATGGATTAATCCAAGAAAAATCTATGTTAGAATTAGAACAAACGTTACGAGTTAATGCCTGTAAACAGGCCTTTTGGCAGACTATTGGACGGGCAAAGTCACCGAACAGCACTGAACGAAGTGTGGTGATTACTTGGGGAATTAGCCCCCAAGGATTGGAGATTTTGTTTGATTTCAATCGTGATTATATGAAAGGGGCCCTTCCCCATATCTTCATTCCTAAGTCCCGAGGGCATGATGACCGAGTTACTTATCAAATTGGGCGATTCTGGCGAACATATGGCACTATTCCCGAGCCTGCCCTTCTAAGGCTGGTTCAAGTTACTCGATCTGCAAAATGGGCGGGTGAGTGGATTAATCATAGTGATATACGACGATATGGAAATATAGAACAAGATGAGATCGAACGAATGGCCGCCCTTTACGATGAAGAGATGTTTGGCCATTTTGGACTGGAAGTGAAACAGAAATCATGGGGAGCCCGCACTACCCTGAGCGTGCGATCTATCACCTATGACGAAGAAAATTATTTATAGGCTATAATTAACTATACTATGTGATCCAAATGACTATCGAAACCCCGAAACCAGACAAGTTCGTGGGGTATGGAGATGTGAGTGTAATTGAAACCACTCTGAGATCCATACAACTTCATGTTCCCGCACAAGTGCGTGATGACATGGGTTTACGGAGAGGTCAACGAATGCACATCGAAGTAAACTTACATCGAAACCAAATTCTTTATACATTATTACCTCCAAAGAAAAAGGCTGCTTCTGATGACAGTTGAAGGACTCAAAGATCATTTTGTGGAATCAGAGGAGTGGATCGAACTCCTTCGGACTAATTTATGTCCCTTGTGTGGAAGTAACTTAACGAACATCCCCGATCCGACTCAATTGAACCGCTTGAAAATTGGGTGTATTAACTGTAATCGTTTTTTTATCCCCCAACGAAAACCCCCCCGAGAAAAGGTGAAAAGAAAGGCAACCCTCCGTGAGAAAGAGAAAATAGCAGAGAAGAGTGGAGGTTCTCTCTATCCTCCACTCTCCCTCTTCTATTTCTGCCCCAGATGCTACGAAAATGATCTGAAGCAACTCAAGGAGAGAGCCAAACGAGAAGCCGAAATCAAAGGGGTGGAGTATAAAGGCTATACCACCACGGGTGATGAAGGAATCTCCCTTGTGGATATTATTAATCGCTCGATTTTACCCGAAATCTATAATGTTTTTCCTTTCTCTTGCAGATGTGGTTACCGTTATCGAGCCACTCTCATTATAGATGGAACCGATCCCAAACAATTCCCTCGCTTCGGGATTGAATTAGGTTTCCATAATCAATGTGTAGGTTGTCGCCACTCATTTGATAAACTCATCGGAACCGAGGAGATGTTCTTTCGTTGCGATTTTACTCTCCAATGTTCCCATATCCGTAAACATTTGGATCGAATCAGAATGGTGCCTGACGATGACAATTGAAATAGAAAATTTGATGGGATTAACCCTGAGTTTTGAACATTTACCCGCAGATCATGAGTATCGGGTTTACTTCAAAGGGCCTAAGAATGATCTCGTATCTCTCATTGCCTTGAATGAACTCCGTAAGATGTTAGGTGTCGTTGAGGAAGAGGTCTATCTTGATGGAGAAACCTGTGACGACCCCGAGTTTGTTGATCGTATATTTGGGTATGTTCGTATCCCTTATGATCCTAATGGCGAAGAAGAATGATTAGAGAACCCGACCTTTTTGATCTCATTAGTGATGTAGTAAAATTAGTTTATGGTGGTGGCTTTCTTTTAGCCATCCTCTTTTTCATTTCTACACTCGACCCACTCTGGTTTATCGCAATTTTTGTGTTGGATGGAGCATTTGGAATATTACTTCTTGTTAAGGTATGTGAATACAAATGGATGAAGAAAAAGGACTCTTTGGATGGATTTACGCCAATCGAGAAAAAGTATTAGTAGATTATTTTATGAAATATCTCTTTGCTATAGCCATTACCTTTTTATATATAGCAGCCACTATCACATTTTATGATGTGATGGTTAAATGGCTCTTGTCAACCAGTCCAGAATTTGAATTTGCCTGGAAGATGTTCTTCTTCGCAGCAGGAATCACTCTTCTTGCGGGTGGTCTGACAATTCTGCTTTGGTTTATTATTATGGCCTATTATATGAAGTTCTTTCTGTTACTTAGAAAACGCATGGAATTTATTGATCCCACACGAAGGTTAGATGAATGACCACAAAACTGAATGATGGAACTTCCGTATATGGGCTCTGCAGTGAATGTCATGCTAAGATTGAATATAGACAAGAATTCAACTCCAGGATTTTCCCCTTAGAAAATGAATTCGTATTTTCAGGATACCTCCTTGCCACTGCTAAGGTAAAGGAAGGAGAAACACATCCTCGTTACATTAAAATCCATATCCTTACCTGTAGTAAAGAATGTCTCATTAAAAGACTGCGGAGTATTAAAATAGAAGATTTGGAGGTTGAATAATGAAACGGGTTACAGTAACAGTTAAGGCTTATAGTGCTTCAAAACAGGATTCTGTAGATTCCAAAATAGTGAATGATGAACCCAATGGGGCTGCAGGATTCGCTGGTTTTGCAGTAGAGACTTTTTTGAGACGAAATGACGTCGATTTTATCCTTGTCACAAAGGTGAAAGAGTAATGTCAAAAAAAGTGAAACCAGCAACTTGCTCGAAATGTAAAACCAAACGAGAATGTGGAGTATTTAAACAGATAGATAACCTATTTACTCCCGCTCATGCTCATCGGGGCAATTTTATAGCCGATATTCATCGAGTAACTGCCAAACATTGTGGTTTTTTTCAAAAAGGGTGAAAGATAAATGACTACTGAAACTGTCTTTAACAGTGAAGCCAAATTGGCCCAAACTAAGATGCCCATGAAATGTGAACTCTGTCAGGGTAGCCTGAGTCAACAGATGCCCATCGTAGATGGGGGTTTCTTGGTGTTAATCCATTATTGTTACAATTGTGGGTTATATTATTATAAGTTCATTTCAATTCCATAAGGGAGGAAGAGTTATGAGTGAACCAAGTTATTGTTACTGGTGTGAATATTACAATCAACCTACCGATAATTGCACCAAGGGACACGATATGACCAATTTATTTTGTCCCATTTATAAATACAAAGGTGATATTACAAGCGGTGATTAGATGCCAGAATATAAAGACGTTAAGAAAGTCAAAATAAAGCAAGAAGAAGCCCTCTTAGGCTATCCTAATGTAGTCTCATTGGGTATCGGGTTTAAATATACGAACGGACAGAAAACAAGTGAACTCTCCATTATTGTAGGTGTGAGACGGAAATTGTCTCCTTTCTTCTTGAAAAAAGAAGAACTTATTCCTACTACTGTTAATGGAATCAAAACTGACGTAGTGCAAGTTAAAGATTTGTCTTTACTCCCCCCTCATCAAGTGGGGAGAACCGAGAGAATTCGTCCTCCTAAACCTGGATTTAGCATTGGCAATGTAGCCATAACAGCGGGCACCTTCGGGTGTGTGGTGCACCGTGCAGGAGAAGCCTTTATTCTCTCCAACGCTCATGTGCTCTGCACCGACCCTACCGCTGACATGCAATTGACCCGACAGATTGTGCAACCTGGTCCTTTTGACGGTGGAAAATCCCCCGAGGATCTTATTGGAAATTTAGAATATCACGTGCCTATTTTTCCACTTTATGAAATGAGTTCTTGTGGGGTTTCCAGTCGAATTAGTGGAGGACTCACTTGGGGTGCTAAAAAATTACGACGCCAAAGCCGTTTCATTGCGTTGGCTCAAAGCCCGATGGTCAATTATGTTGATGCAGCGATTGCACGTCCTACTACCGAAATCGTCAGTGAAATTGAACAGATCGGACTTCCCCAAGCCGTAGGAGATTTGAATGAAGGTTCATTAGAGATGCAAGTGCATAAGTCAGGACGCACTACGGGAGTCACAGCAGGGATTATCAAGCAAATCGACATGACCACGATGGTAAACTATGGGTTTAAAGGCTTTTTACCCGTGATGTGTCTCTTTATGGATCAAGTCGCTATCGAAGCCCCCGTTGGTCAACCTTTCAGTCAGGGTGGTGATAGTGGCAGTGCAGTGCTCTTGACCAATGGCAATGTTCTCTGTGGATTACTTTTCGCAGGGAACGAAGACGGCACCCAAACCATTATCAATAAAATCTCGAATGTGTTCCGTTTTCTGAACGTGAGTCTTTAAACATGTCGCCAGCCTTTCTGATGGATCATATTTATGCCAATGATCGGCTGGCTCTAATTTTTTATGATGAGGTGAATAATAGATTTGTCTTTTGGCAGCGTCACGAACGACGGCATTACTCATTCTCCTATGTGCGAAACGACAACGGCGATGGGGAGGCGTTTCTGTCTGAACACCTCCAAAGCGATGATTTCATACCGAAGTATCGGGGGGAGATCGACACAACTCTCTACCACCCGAGTTGGAAACAACCCGTGCCTTTTAAACAGATATTTTTTGAGAATCCTAATGATGTCAAAGAATTCATGGGAGGAGATCAATTCTTTGAAAATCATATCAAATATTATACCCGATTTGCGATAGATGAAAAATTAAATTTTGGAATGCCATACATTTTTACAGAGGATGGAGAAAACCTCAAACCTGTGCCTTTTAAGCCTACTAAACACCAGAAAAAATTGGCAAAAGACCTCACGACGTTAGGCTTTGAAAAGGATATGGTTCGTGAAATTTTACGTTTATTATTGGCTCCCGTGCCAACTCTCTCCTATATCACCTGCGATATAGAGGTTCTACCCCGTGGAAATGTAGTTCCTAATCCTGTGAAGGCTGCTGAACCTATTTTATCACTCGCCTTCCGTTTTAGTCCCTTAAAAACTGGAATCGTGCTCTCTCTGAACACGAAAACCCGTGCTACTTTAGGCCATAAGATAAATCCCCAAGTCATAAAAGACGTAAGGAGTGGGAAATACACCATAGAATGGTTTGAGGACGAGCGGGAGATGTTAAAACGAGCCAATGAAATTTTATTGGATCCAGAATATCGTCTTTTTGTGACATTCAACGGAGATAACTTCGACTTAGTCTACTGGAAGTATCGGTGTCAACAATTAAATCTCTGGGTTCCACTTCGCCATCGCACTTATGTAACCAAGGGAGGACGAGTGGTGCATGAAATTCATATCGAACCTAAAACCGATGAACGTCAACCCAACATGCATCTGTGGAAAATCCATTTTGATCTTTATAAGTTCTTATCTCAAGCCTACATTAAGGATTATGCATTCAGAGGGAAATATTCCGATAATACCTTGGAGACCATTTCCCAAGCCTTATTAGGATATGGAAAAATTCCATATGAGGGCCCTTTGGCAGAGTTATCGGTGCATGATCTCATTCATTATAACTTCCGTGACGTAGAAATCTTAGATGATTTGATGAAGATGCAAAATGGCATCATCATCGCATTGATATTCTTATTAATGCGACTGGGCTATGAACCTTTCGGTGAATGTTATCGAAAGGCGATTAGCAGTAAAGTCGGAAATCTCATTCAAAAGTGGGTTACGGCTCGGGGCTGGATCAGCCCCCGTCGTATGGACCTTAGAGCCGTGGACGACGCTGAATATGATCGCTTGGATAAGTTAGGAGTTGAAACAAGTCTTGGTCAGACCCGTTATAAAGGAGCCACCGTGTTGGATCCTCGTCCAGGATATTATTTTGACGTGGAATGTCGGGATTTTACAGGCTTATATACTAATATCATACATAAACGAAACCTCTCCTTTGAAACATTATGTTGTGGACATCAAGAGTGTTTCAATGCCTATGATAGAGACAATAGCACAAATGTTATACCCGAGATACAACATTATACGTGCATTAAAGAAAAAGGGCTCATGTCAGAGATCATCGGATTGGTTACTACAGCCAGACGGCTTCACTTTAAGCCACAGGCAGAAACTATCGACTATTATGAGCCCATCGAACAGGTTCTTAAAGTATTTGGAAATGCTGCCTACGGTGTCTTTGGTGCGGGGTTCTTCCCTTATTATCTCCGAATTTTAGCCGAAAGCATCACTGCCTGTTCCCGAAATGCTCTGGGGAGAGTCATTACAAAGGCTGAAGAACTGGGAATGATAGTAGTCTATGGAGATACTGATTCAATTTTCTTAATAAATGTAGATCCTAATAAGATGCAGGTCTTAGTAGATTGGACCATGCAAGAATTGGAGTTGGAACTCAATCTCGATTACGATTTACAGTTCTTTACAATTAGCGAGCGGAAAAAGAATTATCTGGGTATTAAGCGAGATCGAACTCCCGTGGTTAAAGGATTTAAAATTAAAAAACGGAATACACCTCCTCTCGTTGCCCGAACAGGAAATACAGTTATTGGATACCTCTCAACTGTTTGTGACGAGACAGGTTTGCGAACCGCCCGAGGGAAAATCATTTTCGCTCTCCGACAAATCTACAATCAAATCTGGAAGAAGGAAGGAGAAATAATAGATTATGCGTTCAACATGCAAGTTAAAAAACGACTTCAAAGTTATAAAGCCCTCAGCATCCATGTGCGTGCTGCCATCATGGAAGCGGAGGCTATCATTGCTGATTTGCCCGAAGGCATCAGTGCTACACCCGACGATATTATTCAACCTGGCACTCTCCAGTCTTACATTAAATGTGCTAAGACTGTGGCTCGCACGCCTTCGGGGAAGCATTACCGAGTCGGGGTCTTACCTCTAAGTCTGGCAGAGAAAGATGCAATTGATGCGGATAAATACCACAAAGAATTAATATCCGCTATGTCCCAAATTATTGACATGTTGGGTATTACCCCCGAAGATTATATTACCCGAGATCCGATGAAACCTGCATTGGATCAATTTCTGGTGAAAGCATAAATGAGTAAATCAATAGATAACGTGTGGGAATCTCTCAAAGGATTATATGAGAAATATCCCACCGCAGGAAAAATATTCCTCATTTCCTTAGGAATACTAATAATAGGTGTCTTTCTATGGCTCCTGATCGTAACGAGCGTTCTCCTATGGGCATAGAACCAGAAGAAGAGGAACTTCATTATTTAGAAAAAAAGTATGGGAAAGAACCTAAGATCGACCCCGAGGATCTTTGGTTCTGGCATTGAGGAATTGTTTGAATCCTTCCTCATGAGAAAGATAACGTGGACAGGGGGCCTCTTTTTTGCGATAGTCTACTCCCTCAAACTCACTAATAAAACACTCTGACCTGTTTTTTGCATAACTCCAATAACAGGATTGACAGAGAGGTTCAGTCGTCATGAATGTAGACCTCATAACAGGGTCTAACCTTTTTACATATCTCACATGAACCAAGGGAGATAGGAAAAGGACTGCGTTTATCATCGGGTTTGAGACATTCTTTACATATGAACATTCTCATTTCTTCTCCTTATATCTGAATTTTTTGGGCACTGTATTATGTGGTTTTGGTCGTTTCTTATTGAGTCGTCGTCTTCCATGAAAATAGTCAGGTTCAGTATATCTTTTAGGTTTTTTATCCTGTGTCATTATTGATCGCTCCAATGTCTTTGAGATATTGCACTACCCCTTCCAGAGCAGTATCATCGGCTTGAATTTTGAAGGCTTGCTCTCGGGCATAAGTCTTGAGTCGCTGTTCCGCATGTTCACCCACAAACAATCCTTCATCAGCATAATCATGGATTTTCAAATCCAATTTACCTTGAGACTTCCGAATTCCACGTCCCAAATTCTGGATGGTTTTAATCGCCGATTTACCACCAGCAGCCATTACAACCGCCGCAATATCAGGCACATCAATTCCTTCACCCAAAAGTTGATATTGAGTAATGAGCACGTGCACCTTACCATCTCGGAAATCTTGGATGATTTGTTTTCGATCTTTGTGATCCCCGTGCACCCATTCAATTCGACATTCTTTATGATCCGATAAAGGACTCTGGGCGTGGATACCCTTCACTAAGTTATAGAGTAACTCTCCATGATCCACTCGTCGAAACATCACCATGGCTCGACGTCCTTGACCCACCCAGGATTCCCATGCATCCTGAGCCACCATGACATTCCTCTGGTGGTTATAGACAATCAATTGATCTTCGACACCACCCACACCCAAAAACTTGGCAGGACGGTGCACATACCGATTCCCCCAGCGTTTAAAGATCACCCAAGCAGGAGAGACATCCCCTGATTTAATGAGATGTGATAGAGATACTTTTACAATTCGTTCTCCCAGCAATGCATAATATTGCATATCGGCCTTATCATGTCGCATATTTAAAGTCGCTGTGAACCCATACCGATAATACGCATTGGAGGTGCTGATGGATTGAATCCAGGTTTTAGAAGAGGCATGATGACATTCATCTACTAACAACATATCTGCGTTCATGAATTCATGTTGGATGGCTTGATATTTTTCCATCGTTCGTTTCTGGCGGGTGCGTCCAAACAACGCCTTATGGAGAGTCGCAATATTGGCAATATTAATCACCGAGAGATCATATTGCTTCCCCGACGCAAATCCCACCAAGTGGTTATCTTGAGGGAACTTCAAAAACTGTTTGGCTTTATAGAGCCAATCATTGACCAACTCCACTGTCGGCACAATCACAAAGGTGTGGTGTTTCCGAGCCGCAATCAAGGCCATAGCCAATACCGTTTTACCTGAGCCCGTGCCCATATCAATGATTCCATGATTCCGTCGCATAATTTTCTTGAGAGCCTCCTCCTGATAAGGTCGAAGCACTCCCTGAAATTGAGGAGCCATATCATCTGGGATTCGATAGGGAGGATTTCGTTTGTCTTCTATTTTAACAGTGTATCCCTTGGTGCGTAAGAACATGGTAGCCCGCCACAGGAAGCCGATGGGAAAATGATTATCTCGATAGAGACGTTGTTTACCATCCCATTCTTCCCAATAGCGAAGAGCATGATCATCTCCTCGTGCTCTGGCATCTTTGATCTTACTCCGACGAATATATCGCACGTTCGGATTATTATAAGAGAGAAGATCATCCAAGATGTCTTCAATTGTGTCTTCATCATGTTCTACAGTAACAGTCTGGGGATATACTTTAAACAGAGCATCAGGATCGGCTGGCATAGGTAATCGCTTCCTGCCAGGCTCTTTGATTAGCGATGATTTGTCCACCCACGACAGAATATTTCTGGCGTTGCTCTTCTGAGATGGGAGCATTAGAGTAGGTAGTAAAAACATTACTAAGATCATAGAGCGTAAATTCTTCTTCGCCAGGGGTAGGAATCGTAGGATCTTGTGTGGCGATCTCACCGAGTCGCTCTTGCACCTGTTTTGAGACATCGAACTTTGCACAGACCATTTCCAGGGCTTTCTCGTAGTCTTTGATGACAAAATCGGCGGCCTTCAGATACCGTTCTTTGAGGGTGCCTGCATTTCCCAGCATCCGAGCCATCATCACCGAGGCTAAGTGATCATAGAGTAATTGATGATTCTCAAAATATTCACTACGATCCAGAGGAAGAGGTAACTTCGCTTCAAACTCATTAATGGGCTCTTCAGTGATAGGATCCAGATGAGGTTTTAATATTCCCTCAATGAATCCATCTACCATTCCTTGGAAACTTCGGTGCTTAACCCGTATGCCTCCTAATGAAATGGGGGACGTGGCTCCATTCAAACAGACCAAACGCAAGGCTCGGGGGAACCAATTCAACGATTCTCGTCCATACGGATTATCTCGCAGAATGGCTCCAATCCCAATGACATCTCCTCGTCGAGGTTCGATGGTCCATTCCGAGTCTTTAGTATGGAAGGCCATTTGATACGTTCCTTCTGGTGTCATATACGGAGGATCCAGTGTGTAATTCTCAAAGGTATCCACTATCACATCTGATAGGGCTCGAAACATCTTATAGGTGCTCCACTCTAAAGGATAGCCAGGAGCCACTACTCCCATTACTCGTTCGACATTATTGGTAAGACGAAAGACTCTATCTGCCTCTTTGGTGAGTAGATGTTCATGGAAGGGAATTTCGCTTCTAAAATATCGTTCCATGCGAGTTCTTTTGCGGAAGACGTGAGATAAAATTTGCTGTCTTACATCAATCTCTAAGGTAGTCAACGTGGCTTTCTTGCTAATAATAGGGTTCAGACCTGTTTTGAAACTGCGTTTAAACCAGGCTACGGGAATGGGAGGATTATCAATTTGGGCCACTTGGATCAAACACGGAAGAGCAATCACATAATTTTTGGTGGATTCCAATTCTCCTGTGATCTCATGGAAGGTGTCGTAGGCTATTACAAAATGATCTTCGAGTTCACCCAACGGATAGGGTCGTAGATTTTTTACCCGAATCAACTCATCTTTTCGAGATTCTTCGGTAAGTTCTAAAGCGGTTAAATACGCTTTAAAATATTCTCTGCCTTTATCAGGCTTATTACGGTTTTCATAACTCCATTCAGGAGTAAAAAAGTTTGTTGCCATGTTGGTGTTCACCATGTTTTCATAGGCAACATACCTTATAAGGCTTCTCATTATAGGTGAGTTTATAATAAAAATGGGAAACACACATCTTAGTATGTGTCAGAAGACAATTTATTGTCTTAATTGCACCAACTACGCAATTCTACGAAATTTTTCGACAAAAAAAAAGCCCCCAAGCACAAGGCTTGGGGGGTCGAGGGGGGTTAGGGGGGTTATTCATGTGGAGGATGGAGTTGGATACTGTTATCAATAGATTCCAAAGCACTAAAGATGTGTTGTAGCCAGTTATTGAGTTGTTTGAGTTCGTCCAAGATGGATCTCAAGGTCTGGACTTTAATACGATCTTTTTGATTTGACCATTTGGTAATTTGTTCATCAATAGATTCAACTTCAGCCTCAAAGACTTCTTGTTCTCCTCGTAGGGCTTTTGCCAGTGGAGAATTTTCATAGTGCTTCAACTCTTCGGGGGGAAGAGCCTTTCGGATCTGACGATCAATCTCTTTACCCGTTTCTAACTTCTGAGGTCGTTCTCGTAGAATATCACGGCAGGTCACTTCAATCGTGACTTGCTCCATATGACCACTGAATTTACAACGAGCACAGGCTAATTCCCATGCTTTGGTGATCTCTTCTTCTGAATACCCTTCATTCAAGAGATAAGTCTTGAATTTCGTTTGAATAGCGGGAGGTTCACTCATTTTCAATTCGCTCCTTAAGTTCACAGTAAGGACAGGCTTCATCCTTACAAGAGTAGCAATAGGTGTGTTCACACTTCTCACAAGTGGCGTATTCTGACTTCTTTTCTCGGTCAATGATTTGCTGACATTTGTAGCAGGCAATATGAGTCTCATTTCCGAGTATTTGAAAGGATTCCATCACGAGTCCCATCAAATGTTCATCCATCGCAAACTCGATTTGCATGCCGATGGGCTCTTTCTGTCCCAGATGTTCACAAGCAGTATAGAGTTGTCGCACACCTACGTTCTCGATATAGACTGGAGCGTGATCGCTGAAAGAGACTGTCTGGAGTCCACTCATCATGAATGAGACTCCCGTGATTGTGCCAACGTGTAGTTCTGGTAGATAGTCTTCATCTAAATCATCATCTTCAAAAAATAACATCTGATTACTCTCCAAGAGTTCGTTCGATCCACGCTTGGCGAGATAGGGCTTGTGGCATGAATGACATACGGAGATCAAGGATTGTGAAGAATCCTTCTTTCTTGTAATGTTCTCTGTTACCATACATATCCAGAATATCGTAGAAGGTCTCTAAGGTATTGGTAAAGTCAGTGGTAAAAATCCCACGAAATTCAACTCGTGATTTAAGGAGTTCATCCATCAGAATCCGTAGATCACTGTATCGAGTTATCACAGTCACTAACTGACGAGTCTGAGGACTCCAGCCCATCTTAAAGTATCGAAGCACACCTGTGATATATTTCCGTATTTTCTCTGAATTCCCGCTGGCAATGAAAATCTTGGGGTCTACTGTGTATCCAAATTCGGATTTATTGGATTTCTTGATTTCAACTGAAAAGCGTCCATTTAACATGACAATCATGGCTAAACAGATTCGCATGTGTTCTTCTTTCATATGGATTCAATCTCTCCTGTCATATGTGATTTAACATAGGCTTCTCGTTTGGTTGCTATCTTTTTGCCTAATCTGAAAACGTTGGCAACATAATGGAGTTCCATATACTCTCGCTTTACTTCATAGGAAAAGTAAATTTCGTATTCATTAAGCGGGTATTCAGCCAACACAGAATCAGCGAATTTATCGGCTAAGGGTCTTACCTCATCGCTGGTTGGAATCACCAAATCGTTCTCTTGAAACGGTTCGGATTGCTGATAGGCAGTGCACCAACCATCATCTTGCTGACAGAGTTTCACATCAGGATCACCAATCTCAGTAAATCCACCAACATCACAGATTCCTTCTACGCCAGATTGAAGGTATCTCTGTCGTTCCTCCAGCGTGAATTTGCTTGCTCTCATAATAGGAACATATTTAACACACTGGCGATGAGTAGCACTGGGATCAGGGCAGTGAAATTCTTCTTTCATGAATTCGTCCAGCATGTCCTCCAATTCTCCAAAAATACGAGAATACTCAAAGTTATCGCTGACATGCACGCTGAAATTTTCGTATTGAGCCTCTGTGAGATTGGGGTATCTCTCCTTTGCTATCTGCCTGAATTCTTCCATCGTCACTTGTAAGAGCCATGCTTCTGTGTCCTCTTCTTGAAGTTCGTCGAAATAATCTTGGAGACCCGCTGTGTATTGTTCTCGAATTGTGCCTCCTCGCACGTCAATTAGTCCTTCCGCTTCTTCCACTCGTTCTTCGGCTCTGTCAAGGATCTTCTGGTGGAGTTCCTCACCCAGAATCTCCTCAAATTTTCTGAGAATCTGCATGCGTTCCTCATCTAATTTCTCATAACGTTTTCTGAGGATCTTACATTCGTCTATTTCTGCTTGTGTGGGTCGTTTCATATAATAATCACCTCTTGGACTCTGGTAACTTCTTTGTGGTCACATCCCAGTTCTTTCTCACTGGTCACTTCGCTTTGACCGTTTAAAGCCTTATTGCGGGCTTCTTCTTTGTTATCTGCTAAGACATGATGAATAAAGCGTATAGTAGGAGTTTCCACTGTTTCTACTTCATAGACGTTCTGTTTTGGTCTCCAACCTTCGGGACGTGGAGTGGCTTTATTTATAGTCTCATAATCCAGACTCTTGCCACACTCGTTACATTCACAACTAATGGTAGACCAATCAGACTCCCATGCTCGTGAGTATACTTCTTCGAGTTCTCCAGTGTATTCATTGCGTTGGTAATCCACTTTGCGTGTTTCGACGATCCATACTCGGAAGGAGTCATGCGTGCAAGGATTGTATTCCTTACCAGTTTCATCAAATTTGAAACGACAATTCTTGCATCGCCAATACTCTTCTTCATCATTCCATCTGTTGGTCTCTTTTCCACAGTTGGGACAATGAGCAGAGTCACTGGCGTCATCGAGTAAGGAATCCTCAAATTCTACTTCACCGAATTCGTATTTACAGTTCTGACAACGGTATTCAATGGATTGGTAACCGATGAGCACTGTATCCTTGTCAAAGACTGGTTTCTCTGCTTCGATTTGCTCTAAGTCTTTCGATTTACATTCGGGGCAATGCGTTACTTTTGGCATTGTCATAATTATCACCCATATCATAAAAAAAAAAGAGAAAAGAGAATTAAATATGAACGTCCACTAACAAGAGCCATGTCTCTGGGTCTAATTCGTCAAAAAGTTTCTTAAACTGCATATCCCATGATTCCTTTTCGTCACAGGAGGAGTCTTGGACACCAAAGTAAAGCATACGTCCCGCTTCGTGCCATTTATTGTCTAAATCCAGAAAAGCACAAGGGACGTAGATACCACCTAAAGCGTGGGCTTTCTCTAATCTTTCTGTCTTAGTTGGTAATTTACAGCCATCTATTATTTCCATAATGCCTTCGGGTTTGGTTTCTTCCTTATCTCCATATCGTTTTTCGATATATGCTAATTCATTCTTTAAATTAGTTTCCAAATCTAAGTCTTTCTTCTGGAGACAATTGACTCGTGTGCCATCTTTGTGAAGTAAGGATTTATCCCAACGTCCACCGACCACATACCAATCCCACTTGGCTTCTTCTCTTCCATCAAAGAGACCTTGCTCTTCATAGGGTCTCATTCTCTTATGTAAATCATCTGAATCAAATTCAGAGTCATCAGGTTCATAATCGAATGCTACTAATAATGTGTAATGTGTCATTCATGATCACCCATGTTATTATTATATAAAAAAAAAAGAGTGGGGGTTATTTACCACGAGGAACGATAATATAAATTCATTCGGTTAAAGGGCTCTTTTTCCATTAATTTAAAGATAGTCTCAAGTTGAGAGATGGTATTTTCTAAATCTTTATAATACCATTCATCAATTTCTGTAGAACCGAAGAAAAACCCCCTTTTAGGGGGAAGCACTTTATCTCCATCCTTATTTTTCAGGACAGATTTGCAGGTCTTAAGGAGTTGTTCCAATTTCCCTTTTTCAACATAATGAGGTTCACATTCGTCTTTTCCGTGTTGGACGTTATCAACAAACCATTTATGGATTTGATTTGCTTTTCTCCAGTATGCTAAAGAAATGGTTATTCCTTCAGCCCGTATTGAATTATGTTCAATCCTTTTTTTATCTCTACTCTCGTAGTATTGTGTCTTAATTTCCAACATCGAATTTATTTTCTCGATCAACTCAGATTCAATGTCACTAAACACTGATAAATCGAGTTTTCCATATAAATACATGTCTAAACCCATAAGATCACCCATGTTTTAAATAAAAAGAAAAGGAGAACGATTTATTTCCATCGTTCTACAAATTTAATGGTAAGAGCATTTAACTCTAATGATCCCACTCTATCATCCCTAATTGCTTCGATTAGGGCATCAAGATAAATAGAGACATTTTGTCATTTCTAACCACTTCCATATTGGCTACATGTTTCTCGGATCACTTGCTCCAAAGTGTCACCAGTTATTATCGCTACGATTCTTCTGTGTTGCCACACTTCTTCCACGAATTTCTGTCTTTTCTCGTTCCACCATACATTTGCACTGAAGTTCCATCCAGCATGATGATGATAACAACCGCTTGTTTTGACCTGTTTTTCAGTCAATTGAAATTCATGGTCAAAGTTAGAATAGACTTGATCACCTTCAGTCAAGGGTTTTGGTATTACGTCGTTACTCACTTGTATCAACTTCCTCAAGGGGACATTCATGCGGTTCTACGATGATTCTGACATATATATTCTCTTGAAATAATTTAATAATTTGGTTTTTCAATTTTGGATCTGGCATAAGATCACCCATAGAAAAAAGAAAGGGGTGGAGTTATTTTAAGGCTTCTCGGATCTTCCAAAGAACGTCGCTAATCTCGTTGCAGTGGTCATCATCAGGGAGATCGTTCGCAATCTCTCCAATCTTCTCCAAGTGGGCTTCAATTCGTGTAGTAATATTCTGTTTGGTCTCATCACATATATCCTTTTGGAGATACCAGTTGAAGAGTTTCATGGCTCGGTAATGAAAGTCAAAGAGTATCTCATCGTTTAATTTAGTAATACCATGAAAATAGTTTCCATAAGCAATATTGGAATTAGTTGGGTTCTCCCAGTTATCCTGAGATGAGTCTTCCCACTGTTCATTTGTGGAGAATTGGGTCGTATTTCCATCCTTATCAAACCACTCTAAGAGAAGCACACGTCCTTTCATCGGGTCTTTACTCACTGATTGATCAAGCCAATCAGTTTTGCGGATTATTTTATACATTTGCTCACCCATCATATAAAAAAAGATGAATTACCTTAGTCTTTAATGGCAAAGGTAATAACATCAGCATGTAGGCGATCAATCATCTGTTGTAAGAATCGTGATTGATCTAATGATAGACTTAATTCAGCGTTTTCGTCCCAACTATCGGAGAATTCCTTATCTTTGTTGTGGGTTTTGATGGTATCCACCAAACTAAGCCATTTTTCCATTTCATAACTGGTTAATTCAAACAAGGTCATTATAGTCACCCATAGTATAAAAAAGAAGAGAGAATCTTATTCTGGTTTAAATAAGGCTTCTACTCCATCGGGAATCTTAACCCAGCCAATTGTGAATTCTTCTGGATAATATCCTTTCTCTGATGCTCCCAATAGTGGGGGTAGGGTCTTAACAAACTCCTTTGCTTTCTCCTGATCTTCTGCAAGAAAATATCCGAAAGGGAGTCCTAATTCTCGTAGGTTCTGTTCTATCCATCGGGGCTCATTCCATCGCCGATGATGATCACTCCAGTGGACACAATAGACTTTTAAAATCATATGATCACCCGATTTAAAAAAAGAAAGGAAAAGGGATTAATCTAATTCATGTGGATTAAACGCTGGTTCTCTATCTTCATTGGCATGCTCTTGTCCTTGCTCGATAGCGTCATCTTCAAAGTCAGAAAGGAGAGTTTTAACTCTCTCTCGTAGCACACCTTTAACGTTAAGAGTATCCTGTCCTAAATAGTTTTTTTCGTCGTTCATCTGATCCCATCTGGTCTCATCGCTAAATATCTCCAAAATTTGCTCGGTTGTTTCATCAAGATCCAATTAAATCACCCAGTTATTCATTTGGTTCTATGGTATTGACTACGCCTAAGATATACTTTAAGGCTTGCTCAACTCGTTTAAGATAGAATCCAATATTTTCTATTGGTTCAGTTTTGTCTACTGTCTTAATATGCTCAATGAATTCCATTGCTGAATTAGAATAGGTTTTTAGAGTTTTATATTTCTTGTCAGTGAGATTCTTAATCTCAATAATTACTCTCATAGAATCACCCAATATAAAAAAGAAAGGAAAAGAATTGTTTATTTCCATTCTAAATCAAAGAGTAGATCAGAGATTTTATAAGTCAAAAGATCCTGATCTTTTAACCATTTCTTGAAGACTGCAATGAGTTTTCGCTTAGGTAAGAGTTCGATTTTTCCCTTCGATCCATAAAAATACCAATAATTATTCATTACTTTATATTTAAAGGTATTAATTAAGGTATAAGGATGAGCGAGTTGATATTTGAAAATCTTACGTCTCCAATCTTCTAAATCCATCATACTTGTGCCAGTATCTCGCACAAAGAGAAAGAATTCGTCTGTATGTTTCATTCTTGCGAACATGTCTTTATCATGCACATTAAAGTCTTTGTGATAACTTACCAGATATTTGAGTAGACTGAATTCATATTTGAGTTTATACCAGTAATGAATTCCACTGGTTAAGACTAAAACACCAATTTCAGAGTGTTTGGCAAGTTCATTCTCATAGTTACTCATTCTATAGTTACAACTCTCGCAATAACACTTTCTTGTAACACCCATGCAGGGACAACACAATTTATTTTCTCTGATGGGAGCATGTTTGCAGATATGTTCACAATTCTTAAATTCATTCATTTTTATTTATTCCTATTTATTTTCTATTGGTGTGGTTGGAATAAACCATAAATCACCCAAAATAAAAAGAAAAAGAGATTATAACGGATTAATTCTCTGTCTAATCCGTATTCTGGTATAACATTTAATTCCTTTTGGTTTAAGGAGAGTCTCGATGGCTTCAATACGCTCCTTTTCTTCTCTGAAGACTACTAAACACTGTGTTATAAATTTGGCGTCAAGAAAACCACATTTCTCCAGTGGATCGAGTAATAAACCGACTGGGAATCTGTCCTTCTCGCTGATTGTATTTATATCAACTACTAAATAACGCATTTCCAATTAGGTCACCCATAATATAAAGAAAGGGGGAATGGAAGATTATTGATTATTGAACGATAATTCTCCCATTTCGTTTAGATTTATACACTCTTGCAAACCAAGAACGTTTAGGATGGTTTGTTACCGTAATTTCGCCCTTCTTTTCGATGATTTCGCTTAAGCGTCCATAGAAAGGGTCGAATATTGAAGGATCAGTGATCATAGGGTCTATTCCATCCTTAACTGCCTGTTTGAAAGACTTTTTAGTTTTGTAGGCTTGTGGATTGACAATGCAAGGCAATAAAATCACCCAATATATAAAAAGAGATGATAGGGTTATGACACCCTGCTTAAGCCTATTCCTTGTATTTGCTAATCAATTCCCATTTATGTCGTTCTTTATCTCGTTCTCTCATGAATTTGGTCTTGGAGACTTTATATTTCGCTAAAGGACGAGTATCATCACTTGTAGGATTGAATTCAAGGTCATCGGGAATGATAAAATATTGAATCCCAGTAGGCTTATGGATTTGCACAAACGCTTTTCGTTTGGTTTTAGTCTTAGTGGTCTTAGATTTAGTTTTTTTCTTCATCTAATCACCCAATTTAAGAAAAAGGGAAAAGGATGGATTTATTTGAAATATACCAATAAATCCTTGATGGGAGTTGATTCTTTGCCTAATCTACTCTGATTTAAGCGATAAATTAAGGAAGAGAAGATTTTATTATGTTTCTTGGATATTTTGGGTTTTAATTCATCATGGAGATGTTCTAAAACGCTCAACGCATCAGAAACATCCGCAAAGATTTGAAGAGACTCACTAATCTCTTTAAACGTCCCAAATGGAGTTATTTGGGTTGGAGTTGGCATCATACGTCACCCAAGAGATAAAAAAGAAAAGGGAGTTAAATGCTTAAGTATAGAGCATTTGATTGACTCTAACTTCAGCAGGATCGAGTTCTTTGGATTTGCCTTGAGTATCAGGCTGGTAGTCTAAAGGAACGTCTTCAAGGTATTGGAATTCATGAGCGTTAAGCCAGTCTCGTAAAAGGGGGCAATAGTTAACACTTTTACACTTGCGACACTTAGGGAGATCAACGACATGATCAACAACATCTTTCGCCATTTTATCAGCGAACATATCGGCTAAGGCATCAAGGAATGGGTTGCCAGTGGTCATCATGGGTAATTCGGTGGTTTTATGCTTTAATTCCAAGCGAGATTCATCGAGATACTTGGAGATGGTTTGATCATGCACATCTTTGATTAACATGACATCTTCAGCGATCCCTTCCAGTAAGAATTGCACAGCAAATTCTTTATGAATGGAAATGCCATGTTTCACAGCGAAATTCACTTGGGGATCAATTTGCACTATTCTCTTGAATTCTTGTTGATAAAACTCAAGGAAATCGTTCATTGTGTCTTCATCAGGAAAACCAGTCAATTTAAAATCAAATTTTTTGACGTTATCCATAGGGGTTCACCCATAGTATTAAGGGGAATGGGTGATGGGACATCTCAATCTGTATTAGTCCCGTTTTATGAATAATATAAAAATATTGTCGTTTATTACTGCATATTCCACCGTTCTCGTTCTGTCGCCATACTAAAGCGTGGAATAACCGCATTTTTCCTTATCTCAGCCCTTACGTCTATTCGGGTCAATTGATAACCGACTGGGTTTCTCTTTCAGTAGGATCGGCTGTTACCTTGCTGTTGAGACCAGTTCGCTTGGTTACTCGGTCTATTTGAGCCAGTGGGTTCAACAACACTCTACAAACTCGTAGAGACGATTCCTTCAGTCTCCAGCAGACTGCCCATCGGATTCTGTGATGTATTTCTTCCGTAGAAGCATGCAAACAGTGATTGTGGTTACTCGGGTGGGGTTGTTTCTTGCGTAATCTATAGGAGAGAGCATATATAAATGTATCCTTACACATCTAATATTATCCTTAGGATCTCCTTTGTAGATGGGAGCAACACACCCAGATATGTATTAGGATCATATTAATCTCTATTGAGATGGCTATTCTACCTTGAGACTGCAATGTGTGGTAGGGCTGGTGAGTGTAGGGTATTCATTTATCCTTATCCGTAAGTGTGGGGATGGTATGGTCTCATCGAGACGCTTAAAATCAGCCCAAGTGCCAATTGTTGTAATAGTCTACTATTATATATTATATTAATTGGCAGTTCAACTGACTTTGAACCCAGAGCGAATGAACGCTACTCATCGTCTTATTGGGACACTCAAGGACACTCACAAGTTCCCACTATAATTAACAGAGTGTTGGAATGGAAAAGGATCAAGGGTTCTGGTAAAGTCTTACTCTGATCTATAGCCATATAGGGTCTGAAGGACGTCTTAGCAAATAGTCTTATGTCTTATATGGGTGGGTGTGGGTGTGCTGGGTGATTGGAGAGTATAGAAGAGAAAACCTTAAATAGTATATGTTTAATACATATATCAGAGTTAAATTAACTCTATCAATCTATAGGAGATATATGTTAATGAAGGGACTATTAGGGTTAATCCTTGATAACTCTAAGGATTTTGATGATTTTGTCAAATCTGCAGAAAAACAAGGATTTACCATAAAACCATCATTTAAGCCTATCTATGAACGATATAAGGAGAAACAACATATTAAGATAACTCCAGTAATCAAAGTTAATTAATAGTTGTTTTCTCTTTCTTTTCTTTTTTGATGTGATTTTATGGCATATAACCAAAAACGGATAAATACCATCATTAAACGAGATTATCACAATAGGCATAATAGATATTTGAATCATCCAAAACTAAGCAATAAAGGATATATGAATCAAACTCATCTATTATTAACTCTTAAATTCAAAGATACAGATTTATCCTTTATCTCTAAATGTTGTTATAATCTTAATATTATCGTTGATGATGTGATTAGGAGTATAACCTTAGATAATTCAGAGTTATATCAAGCCTAATCTCTTCTTTTCTTTTTTTATTTAATCTAATAACCACAGAGAGCAAATAACATTCACGGCGACTGTTTTATTATTCCCGCCCTTTCGTCTGGCTTCGACACAAAAAATATCCCATGACGTGAACCCACCGTAAACGAGAGGTAAACGTTGAGTAAACACATCTTCCACTTTGCCCCGCAAACTTTAAAACCATAATCACTCCCACTCACCCATGCTGTCGATTCCCCCCCTCTTACGGCAAGCCGTGATCGCAGATCGGAAACGCTGCCTGGACATGAAAGATTTGGTCCCTCACCCCGATTTCCCCCTCTTCGAGGAGACGATGATCTATCTCATCCATCTCACCCAACTCTACCTCCCCAAACGGATCTTGGATGCAGGTTCAGGCGTCACCTCCGTGCTTCTACGGAAATATAACCCCACAGCACACGTGGTCTCCGTCGATGCCGATGAGTCCTGGCTCCACAACACAAAAGAACTTCTCCGTCGCTTCGACCTCACCAGTGGACTCCTCCTANNTCGATGCCGATGAGAAATGGCTTCAGAATACTCACGAACTCCTCCGACGCTTCGACCTCACCAGTGGACTCCTCCTACCCTGGCCCATCTTCCTGCGAGATCGAGCCACGTATGAAGGCACCTTTGATCTGATCTGCCACGACTTGGGGAATATGGACTTCCGCTTAAAAACTCTCCCTACGATCCTGAGAATGCTCGCTCCCACGGGAGCCGTGTTATTAGACAATTTAGGCGTTCCCTCCTATAAGGAATTTGCTATCGCTCTCATGGCCTACCACGGATTTACTCCTCTATATCCTCCCGAGCCTGAAACCTTAGATGCCAGTGGAGCAGGACGATTCGGAGCCTTTATCCGCACTTTATAATAACCTATAATAAAGTTTATAAGGCTCTTCTCCTATCCAATCAGGCGATGCTCTATGATTATCTGTCGCTACGGAAATTGTGACTATACGGAATTTGAAACCATCCGAGACGAAATTTTTGCGAACGGGAACTATGCTATGGGCCTGATCGCAGCCAACTACTCACCCAATCTCCGAATAGCCATCTTCTCCTTTATCAGTGCTGATTATGCACCTCCCTCTCTAAAGAAAGCCGTAAAACATTTTTACTGGCAAGGATCGTGTTATCCTCTCAATGTGGAACAACATCCCCCCCATGAGCACTTGAAAGAAGAAAAGATTGATACTACCTCCTACCCCCCTGAATCATAATGACTCTTGGATATGGATAGAATGACACAGAACAAACGGATCAAGTTGGATTCCCCCGAAGCCTGGGATAAGGCTATGCGATTATATACTCTCACCTGCGATCATGATGATTGCTCTCTGCCTGTGGAAAAACCCAAACGTTCATCTGAACGTTCACATTAGGATGAATCCAGATCCGACAAAGATCCCATTTTGGTTACCACGTGCTCTTTTTCATATTGTTTCTTAATTCTCGTCAGGAGAGCACTCACATCATTGAGATAATCATTGATGTCCCACCATTGGGGGATTGGACATTTCACCAAATTTGCCCGCTTCAATAATATCTTGCATGTCTTTTTTCGGCGGTGTTTACAGTGGTGATCACAGAACGCTTCAAATAACTCTCGGAGTCGGGGATTTATATCTGTCATGAGCAACGGTTTTTTCGATAGGAGAATAACTTAAAAAGGTGTGTGTCCTATAGGAGAACCCGATTGAAAAATGGCACTTGATCCACCCCCGAACGGACATCCTGGCACCTCGTTTGTGATCCAGTTAAAAAAACCTGATAATAAGGAGCAGGAGGAAGTTGAAGTCGAAAGAGATGCTTTTTTCCAAACGTTTGGCTCAGTTTTGGTCTATGGAGCCAAACCAATGTTGGAAGCCATGTTAGAGGATCACAAGAAACAATTATCCACTTATAATGGTAAACTTACTCGGAATCGGATTCCTATTCGGATTCGATTGACCCATAGCACTACAGTTAAAGGACGGAAGTATATCTACTGTGGACGATATGTTTATACTAAAAGTGGGGAGTTTTGTGGGCATGCTGACAACGTGGTGTTACGGCGAGATTATATCAAGGAGAAATGGAGTAAAGTGGGTCCTCCACCCAAGAATCCTTTAGAAGGGTTCAAATACCAGATTGTGGTAGCCAATGAACTTGAAACGGATGATATAATTGTTCCATATAGTCTGTTCGTGAATCCTAACTTTCATCATCTCCTCAAACAATATACTCATTACCGATTAGGATAGTGAACCTATTTGGCATCCGCTATAGATGATCCCACCTTTCATGAACATTCATTTGCCAGCAGTAGAGAACTCCACTATCGAATGCAGCAAGACATATTTAAAGAGGCTGCAAAGGCTGTCTTGGCTGTTCCAGGATCAGTTCCAGGGAAAGGGAGAGATAGGATGCTTCGAGTCACGGAAGCACCCAAGTATAGCATTGCTACGTATAAGAAGATGTTTGAACAAATCGACATCGCCCGTTCGATTGTCAAACGAGCCGTAGAATTGGTGCTATCTGTTGATATTGATGTGCGAGCACCGATGTCGCTATTAGCCATCAGTGATGACATGAGAAATGTGCTCAAAGAGAACATCCAATTTGTTAGACGCTGGAATCGGTATAAGAAATTTAAGTCCTGGTTAAAAGAAGCCCTTGAGTGTGCGTTTTGGGCTGGAAATTCATATTCTGAGATTGTCTATGAGGTTAAGGGTGAAAAATTTGCGGCTGACCGTGTAGCGAAACCTGCAGGATGGAGAATCCACGAACTGAAACTTCTGCCTCCTGAGGAAATGCGACCCATCCGTAACGCTCATGGAGAGGTGTTGGGTTATGCTCAATATCCCTTTCAGGGCACTTACAGTTGGCTCAGTCCCCGAGATGCTAAAGTATATGAAGATCAAGGTGCGGTGATCTTTACACCCGAGGAGATTCTTCATATTAAACTTGATCCTGAACCTGGTCAGGCGTATGGAATGTCGTTGCTGGAGTCAGTCAAGGACATTCTGGCTATTGTTGTGGGAATGCGAGAAGATATTGGAATTATTATCAAAAACTATGCTGCTCCTACCATCTTATTCAGGATTGGAACTGAACTCATTCCTGCCAGTGCGAGCACAGTCACTGCATTTAGAGACAACCTGATGAACCAAATGAAAGTATCATCGAACATCGTCACTTCCACTATGGTTTCGCATGAAGTAGTGGCCCCAGGAAAAGGAGTCATGAATGTGGAGGGTTATATGAAAATGATGTTGGGCATTCTCTTTGGTTCGTTCGGCATGCCTGAGATTATGTTGGGTCAGGGACAGGAGACGACTCAAGCCACGGCTAAGATGCAGTTGGAAGCCGTGTCTAACCAAGTAAAGATTATTCATCAAACCATCAAGGATCAAGTGGAGTTACAAATTTATTGTTATCTCTGTCTGGAGAAACATTACTTTGAATTACGACCCAGTGATCTGGATAAGATCCCAGAACTTCACTTTGGAGAAATTGAGACGGCAGAAGATAAACGACTCCGCTGGGAGAATATGTTCCGCTTTGGAGGAGCCGCTCGACAAGAATGGCGATTGGCATATGGAATGAAGCCTGAGCCTGAAGGCGACTTGACTCCTGAGGCTGATATTACTTTCCAGAAGGCATTGATTAAGGCTGAAGGTGCTGTGCAAGTGAAAGTAGCACAATCACGTCCTGCCCCAGGCACACCTGGTCAGACGCAGACAAAATCGAAACCTACGCAGAAAAGAAGTGATCGGGATGCCGAACACGGAAAGAAAACGGCCTCTACAACTAAGAAATCGAAGTAACCCATTTTTTTGTGTTTTTGTCTCATTTTAGTCCTTTTTTGGTCATTTTTCTTCATTTTAGACCATTTTAGGTCGTTTTAAGGTCATTTTTTGGAGGTGTTTTCTCCTATCATAACAAAACTCTCCACACCTTTTTATACCATAGGTGGAAGGTATTAGGTTGTCAGGTGAGATCATGCCAGAAAAACTTATGCGTTGTTTTGTCAAGGTAAAAAAGAGTCTGGCGGTAGATAATCCCAAGTGGTCATCGAAACGGGTAGATAGGGTGGCGAGAGCGATTTGTGTCAAACAGACAGGTCAGAAATTCAGCAAGCATTCTTCTTCTGTTGATAATATGTTCAACGTGTCATTTTCTGAAAGTGGACGGATCAAAGACCTGTCATTCACCTTTTCTTCACCTTATGAAGTAGTGGAGGCGAGTAGGGTCAAGGAATATCGTCCTGCTTATGAAATTAAAGATCCAGAGTCAGCGATTGTGGTAGGACGGGCTTTATTTGATACTGTTTCTAAAAACTTCAATAAATATTTGGAGAAAGAGGTTAAAAAGTCTGTTAGTAAATTACCTGGTGTTACCTGTCAAGTAGATCACTCAGAATCGGCACGGGACACCTTTGGGGTGGTGCATGATTCATGGTGGGATACTAAAACCACTCCCGCTGAGATGGCTTATATTGCTGAACTCGAAGGGAGTGATCCCGTTACGGCAAAAGTAGTGAAGGGATACCTTCGGGGAGTCAGTGTGCGGGGTGAGGCGAAAAAAATTGAATGTTCAATCTGTGGAGAGGAGTGGAATTTTATGCATGAGCATTGGCCTGGGGAAACCTATGATGGGAAGGTATGTGAGCGGATTCCTCGTGATTTTGGATACAGACATTTAGGTTTTACTCCTGTTCCAGCAGTTGATGGAGCCGATGCTCATTATGTGGCAGCCAGTATGGCTGAAGCCATAGATAATGCTATGGCGTATATTGATTATCAGTTTAAAGAATTTCAAGAAACAATTGATAAAAACAAAAAAACACAAACGGATATATTTGGAGAATTTAAAATGTCAGAAAGCGATTCTGATGCAGCGAAGGCACTTCGTGAGGCAGAACGAGCGAAGTATGAATTAGCAGAGACTCAGAAGAAATACGATGAACTCTCCGATAAACTGAAACAGCAAGATGACATTCTCAAGGAGAATGAGCGACTCAAGACTCAGCATAGAGAACGATTGATTAAGGAAATTGTTGAGAAAGAGTTAGCCTTGAAGAAAATCGAGGAAAAAAATGTCAAGGAACGGACAGAAGAATTAGAAGCCACTGATCCAGTGGTTCTGGAAGCCAAACTTGATGTTTTAAGGGATTGGTATAAAGAAATTCCTGAACCTACCCGCACGCCCGATGCAGGTTCAAAATCCAAAGTTTTCACCACTAACTCCACTTTTCAGGAATTAGATGAGGCTAAACAGGAGAAATATATCAAAGAAGCCAAAGCCGCTCAACTGGCTGGAGGCCTATTTGGTAGAGATCCTTCTATTACCGCAGTGAAAACTCTTGAAGAGTGGGACGCTAAACGGGGTCGCTGGAAGACTAATCTTGCTGAATTATTTAGGAGTGTTCCCAAGAGGTGAAATGAAATATGTCACAAGCAGGTAGTCCACAATTAGGCGATCAGCCTGGAATGAGCATTGACACTGCCACTGGGACTGAAATTGAACGGTTCCATGTGGTTCAATTTAGCACCTCTACGAATTCGATGCAGATTGGACTGTGTGAGACGTCTACCTCTAATCGGCAATTAGCGTGCGGGATTGCGTTTAGAGCCTGGCCATATGTTCCACAAGTCTATGCAACTTCTGGTCGTCCATCAACGGACATTTCTACTTACGATAGTGCGAAAAAACAAAAATTAGCAGTCCAAAAAGAAGGGTTCACTTGGTTCAAGGTTGAAATTCCTTCTGGCGGAAGTGATGTGTCGATCTCTCCTGGAGATTGTCTCATCCCATCAACGCAGCAAGCAGGTTCGGTTGAACCTGAAGAAGCCTCGGCTTTAACTGCGTCTTATGCCTCAGCCGACATCCTGTTGGATCTCAACATGCGACAACGGATCATTGGCAAGGCTTACTCAGTGATTCATATTCCACCTTCTGGAGCCTCTTGGCCTGGATATGGTGGATTAGACCAAGGCACAAAGGTTGCCACGCTCACGGCGTTAACCAATGCTGTAACCTACGGTTATGTCTTTGGACGCTTAGGTAAAGGGTGATGTAAGTGATCGAAACATATCAAGAACATTATGGAAGACCCTACAAGTTTACCGAATTTATGGAAGCAGAAGTCCCTGGTTTGGACACCCCTCTGACTACAGAGGATCTGATGTTCCTCATGCCAGAGGTGTTGAACCGAGAGATTATCACCATTGCAGAAGATGCTCGAATTGGGCGTAACTTTGTAGATGTTATGCGGATTAATAGCGAAAGCGAATCTTTCTTGAAAGAGTATGGATTTGCGGCTGCTGAAGTCCCTGAGGGTGCCGAAGTTCCTCTGGGGAAAACCCGATATGAGAAACTGCACCTAACGACTTTCAAAGTTGGTGTTCGTCCCCTTCTAACCTATGAAGCCATTGCTGATGCCAAAATTGGTATCCTCCAACGGAACATTACTCAAGCCACTCTGGCTATGGCACGGTTTGAAGATGCTCATATCATGACTGTGCTGAACGCAGGAGTGCCCGATGGAACTACTATCTCAGGAACCAATGAAGCAGATCACTCGTTTGCGGCTGCAGGCAATGTGTTGAGTTGGGATGACTTGGTCAAGTGCTATACAGCGATCTTCAATGAGAATTTAACCCCCACCGATATTATTGTTCATCCCTACCAGATGGCTCAATTCCTGAAAATGGAAGAGTTCCGTCAGTGGATTGATGTCTCGGCTGCTCTTACCCTGACCAGGGGATTCATGAACTGGAATCCTCGAATGGAAGCCATGTATGGCCAAGGCCGTATTGGCACGATTCTTGGATGCAGAGTTTGGGTCACCCGAAATCAGACAGCAGGCACTCTGCTCATGATTGATCGAAACAATTACGCAATCTTGGCAGAACGACGTCCGCTCCTGGTAGAGTCTCAGGACGATATTATCCATCAAATGCATACTGCTGTCTTCACACAGCGGTATTGTGCAGGTGTCCTGAATAACGATGGGGCTTCTAACATCACGGCATTAGCCACTTCCATGCCATAAGGCTGAAAATTTTCCCCTTCCCCCTCTCTTTTTTGAGGTGCATTAAAGATGGCTCTATCAACAGAAGGCGGTGGTCACATCAGTCATGGTAATGACACCGCTTATCATATTATAAATACGGGTCAAACATCTCTGGCTACCGATACAGGAACACTTATCGTGAATGTCAGTGGGTATAGATCCAAAATTCAACTTATTAATACGTCCACAAATACCAATGTCTATATTAGTAATACCAGTGCTGTTACTGCAGGTGATGGATTTCCTCTTCTTGCAGGACAGATGACTCCACTCTGGCCCTATGCAGGTCCATTATACGGACGCTCGGATACAGGCGGAGCCGTAACTCTTGGTTTTGTGGAATTTAAATCATAAAGGTGATGTAAATGGTCGCAACTGTGCAAATAAGCGAAAGTAATACAGGTGCTGAAACCGTTCAAGATAATATTGGAAACTGTAACTACGGAAATACAGATACCTATGAGATAGTGCCTGCCAATTCCCCGATTACGGCAGGAAACAACTCATTCAATAAGTTTTGGCGATATTATTGGTCTGGCTCTTTCAACCAGATTGATAATCTCCAAGTATGGGTCAGTCCTGATGTCGATGCAGGGCTGGATATTATATCTAATGTAACCACCAGTGCGTATGTGCAAGCCAGTTATAGCACACCAAGCACTGGAGCCTGTTCACCGTGCACATATCAGATGCCAACTGCGGATCCTGCTAATGCTAATCTGGGTATTGGTGGATCATTGGCTGGCACTACAGACCAGACGGGGTATTCTGATTATATGGTCTCTCAATTGACCACAGCAACAACAGCCAATCCTGGTGATATGACCCAAGTGCAGTTTACGTTCCAATATGATGAACAATAAATTTCCCTCCTTTTTTCCCAATCCAATGGTGAATGAGGTGCAATACAATGCGAGAACCCGAAAAAGGCGATGTTGAATGGGTGGCTCAGGCAGAAGGCGGCATTGAATTTTATCAGCCTGATGCTGAAAAAACCGAGATCCCCCTTATTAAAGACGTATTAGACGCCAATAAAAAGAAGTTATTGAAAGAATTTACCCTGACCTTTAATAAATTGGATCAGGTATTTGGGGTGGATCTGAAGACGGGAGAATTTATTTTTAATAAGAGTCTTAAGATTGATTTGGCCCCTGAAGTGCCTAAATGTAACCTCCGCTTAATTTATTATCTTCGTCATCGGGGGAGGAGTAATTTTTTTAGTTTTACTGAGACCAAATTTAATCTATATCGGTATCTCTTGGGCTGGCAAACGACTTGCGATGGACGAAATATCCAGCGGTTTTTAGCCATTGATCCCGAGACAGGAAAAACTGAATTGATGAGTAAACGGTGAAAAAGAATTGAATCAACAAGAATTATTAAATGAATTAGACACCTATTTGGCGTTAAGAGAGGATCCCGAATTTGTAACCACGAAAACCCTCTCCAATGGTTACACATTAACGAAATATCTTGTAAGAGGAGCAGAGACCCTCTTAAATGATGTGGTGCACTATCCCATTATTGGGTATTGGGTCTATCGAGAAGGTGAACCTCAGGAATTAGCCTACTACGATAGTGATCCCATTGAAGCATTCTTTCGGAATAAAGTCAGGGATTATATTGAGGTGACCCAAGGCTGGGTTGGCACAATTTTCAGATCAGCCAGACCTAAAGCCATTTGTCGGGTTCTTGAGACTGCTCTCGAAGGCGAAAAATGGGTGCTCATTACAGAAACGGCTCCTGACACGTATAGTGTAGAGGATATAACAGGCGAAATCATAGTTGAAATTTAAGGAGGTCATTTAATCAATGGCCTCCTGGTGGTCAGCGGACGACGAAAGTGCAGATACTTTCACAAATACGACGTATGCTGAAAAGCATACCTTGGATTTCACCGCACCCGCCCAAGGAGATTATCTCATTGTCGTAACAGGGGAGTATGGACATCAAAGCATTAACAATTCAATTGGCATTAGAGCCCAATTGGATGATACAACTACTTTTCTGGAGATTCTTGCTGAAGGAGGAACAATCGTTTCTCCCTATGAATACGCTCCATTTGGCACGTTTTATTTAGCCGAAAGTCTCGCCTCGGGGGCCCACAACGTAGATATTGATGCCTATGTCGAGGGGGACACTGGTCAATTACGAAACCTCCGTATTGTTGTCTTAAGGCTTGATGATTGGCTTGACACAACAGGTATGTATGATTCTGCTGCTGCGGAAGGAGAAACCAGTATCACTGGATCATGGGCTACCAAGACCACTTTAACCTTTACTCCTGATGTAGGGGGGGATTACCTCGTTTTAGGGACGTGTGCTTGGACTTCAGGTAGCACTACGAAAACTGCTTCTGTTCGTTTGAATTATGATTCCGCATCTGAATATCTCCCCATTCAATCTACTGAAGGAGGGACTGATTGTTTCCTCGCTCGTGAGTGTAAAGATGGAACAGATTATCTCCAGCACTTCTGGGGTGGAATTGTTAATATTCCTGCCTCTTCTAAAACCATTTTATTAGAATGTGTTTCAGAAGGTGCAGGGGATATAAAATTCGCACGAATCATTGCGATTAGAATCGCTGCCATGGATTCCTCCCCAACAACCGATGAAGATGTATCTGAGACCTCGACCACTTCAACCAGTTTTCAAGACAAATCAGTAATCACCTTTACCCCGAGTTCAACAGAAGACTACTTGATCATAGGAGGGTGGTCGGCTTTTGGTGAGGGAAATTCTCCTGAAAGGCGATTTCAACAAACAGCGGGAACAGGGTCACCTAAAGAGATCCAGAATGAGCATTATGTTCAGAAAGAGATTTCCGCTCCCGATGACAGTTTAGCCCACACATCTTTCTTCATTAAGAGCCTGGCGAATGTGAGTCAAACTTTCAAGACTCAATATAAAGGCGATGGATCCAATAATTCGTATATTCGGAATTCATTCCTCGTTGCCATTCGGAAACCTGCGGTAGGGCCTGAGACTAAATCTGTTACCAAATATTCCAACGCTCGCATTAAGGTGGAAGGAGATAGCGTTACCAAGAACTCTGATGCTCGCATCAAAGTGGAAGGAGATAGTGTCACCAAAACCTCGGATGCCCGAATTAAATCGACAGAAGAAGTGACCAAAAACTCGGACGCTCGGATTAAAGTCGAAGGACTGGAAGTTACTAAGAATAGCGATGCCCGTATTAAGGTGGAGGAACAAAGTGTTACCAAGACTTCTGATGCACGGATTGTGCTCACAGAAGAAGTCACTAAGACCTCCGATGCACGGATTCATTCCACCGAAGAAGTCACTAAAAACTCAGATGCCAGAATTAAGAGAGAAGGAATTTCGGTTACCAAAAACAGTGACGCTCGGATCAAAACAGAGGGTTCAGAGGTCACAAAGACCTCAGATGCCAGAATTCTGGTGGAACAGACTGTTACCAAGACGTCAGATGCCCGAATCTTTAAAGAGGGCATCTCAGTCACTAAAAACTCGGACGCTCGCATTGTATATACCGATGAAGTTACTAAAACCTCGGACGCTCGTATCCTCAACACTTTGGACGTTACAAAGAATTCTGATGCTCGGATTAAACGCTTGGGGCTGAGCGTTACTAAAAATTCGGATGCCCGCATCGTATATACAGACGAGGTGACGAAGACTTCAGATGCTCGGATTAAGCGAGAAGGGATCGAAGTCACGAAAACCTCTGATGCCCGTATTAAAGATACATTAGAGGTCACGAAGAACAGTGATGCCAGAATTGTGTTGACGGAGGAAGTTACTAAAACTTCTGATGCCAGAATTTTAGTAGAGCAGAGTATTACCAAAAATTCAGACGCCAGGATCTATAAATTAGGTATTGAGGTCACTAAAAACTCTGATGCCAGAATTAAAAAGATAATTGAAGTTACTAAAAATTCAGATGCACGGATCAAGCGAGAGGGATTGGAAATTACCAAAACCTCCGATGCTCGAATTCTAAAAACGGGTGAAGTCACTAAAACGTCAGATGCTCTGATTAAACTGGTGAAATCCGTCACTAAAACCTCGGATGCATATATCATTGGCACTATGCAAATCACCAAGACTTGTGATGCTCGTATTGTTACATCATTGCAGGGTTTGAAGGTTTTCAAGACTGCTGATGCTGCAATTATGCCTTATGACTGGCCTCCAACCGAGGAAGTCTATCGGGGGCGAGATACGGAAGAAGAAACTATTTTAAGGGGACGAGATACTTATCAAGATGATGTGTTACATGGAAGATTGATGCGATAATGAGTGTGCCTACAGACGATAAACGAATTTATAAAGGACAAGATAAAGAGGTATTAATTTATTTATCAGGAGCCACTGGTTTATTAAATTTAACTGGGTGTCGAATTTTATTTTATGTTCGAGAGACAGTAGATGGAACTCCTGTAATTACTAAAGATTCTAATAATGCGGGCGAGATTGATATTGACCCCGATCAGGTAAATAATAAAGGGGAAGCCACTCTCACTTTTGTGCCTGCAGACACTTCTTCTCTGGATGCGGGACAGTATTATTATGATCTCTGGTTAACAGACGTTTCTACCAAGACTTATCCCATGTTAACAGGCCATTTCTTCATTGATTCAGTGGCCCCGACCATGGTAGCCAAGATTCGTCAAATTTTGGATGAAGCGGGCGAACTGCGACGGTTGGTAGTCAAAGATGAGTTGGTCTATCCTGCTACACTCTATAAACTTTATCTTCCCCGCACTCGGATTCTCAGCGTGGAAGGGGTGTTTGCGTTAACCGATGACACTCATAGTGGGACCAACTATTATACGGGTGGTGGATTTGATAAATCTACGGGTGTGGTCTGGTTAGGATCTGGGTTGGCAGTGTTACATCAAATGGTGCGAGTAGATTATACTTGGGAGTCGGGGATTAATAATAATACCATCTTACATCATCTCATGGGTGCTCGGTTGTTTGTGATTAATTATACGGGCATTGAATTTGAGTATGGAAAAGCCCTCACTAACTTAACCAAAGGTGCAGAAGCCATGGCTTTGGCTGGCACTGTCCTATCTTGTGTGCTCAGTGTGAATGGAGCCAATGTGGCTCAGATGGGATACAATTTCCGCTTAGATGAGTTTGAAATTCAAACCAAACTCTGGGGTGAAGGGATGATTGCGGAAGCCTTATTTAATCAATATGTGCGAGAATTTGATAAGTGGCGATTAGCATTAGGGAAGGCAGGAGAAGTGCTCCTCGCTACTCCTACAATTGAGAAGTATGATATAGAAACATTGCTGGGTATTGATGATACCACTTCCGAAGGAGGTGAGGGTTATTGAGTTATTATCAAACCATTGGTGAACCAGGCGGGTTTGCTACCCCTGCTGTCATGCGGGAATTTTTCAATAAGGCTTTAACGCTTAGAGGTCAGGTGGTAAGTCTGTATCATCGACCCACCACTCTGGATTGTCCATGTTATAATACGATTTATCAAGTAGCGGATCCTAACTGTGATATTTGTAAAGGCACGGGCACGGTAGGTGGTTATCAGATGGAGCCTGCGGCTACCTTTGTAGCAGCGGTATTTGTGGATCCTGAGATCAGACAGGATCAACATCAAAAATTGATCACCCGTGTAGGTCCTTTGGAAACTATGGATGGACGGATGTATTGTGAAGCCAAATGGTTTACTGTGATTAGAATTCATGATGTTATCAATTTTAAGGTGCTGGGTGAAACTGAAGGCACCGAAATGCAAATTATTGCCAAACATCCTCGCCTCGGAAATAATGGAGAGACCATTTATGTCCGTTGCGACTTAGAAAAACAACCTTCCAGGTTACGAACTGATGCAACCGATGTCAAACCCCTCGTCTGAATATGAGATCGTAAATATGGCCAAGGCCGTTCCCGTGATCTTTGAACATCGAGTCCCTGTGGGACATTGTGATTGCTGGAATGATATTTACGAGACCCATGACCCTGATTGTTCTCAATGTCTGGGCAGTGGTCAAACAATGGTCAAAGAACGATCTCATTTAACCAAAGCCGTCATGCAAGCAACGGGTGGCGTGGTAGATGATGATGAACCCATTGCATATGCTTTTACCTTTGATAAAGACATCTCCTTGGGTGATCTCATCGTTTGTGAAGGACAGCGGTATAAAGTCATCGAAATTGGTAAGACAACGACTTTAAGTAAGCAAGAAGTTACGGTATGTGGACTCGATTATGAGAGAGATTATCATCACAATCAAGCCGACCTTGAGCGATATAAGTGATCCGTCTCGGATAACGGATATTGTCCAAGGAGTGGAACGATTAATCACGGATAACATTGATCTCTGTCTTGAAAAGGTGGGGGAGAAAATTTTGGAGTATGCCAAAGAGAATGCAGAGCGTGGATATGCAGAAGTGCCACATACAGGCAATAGACCCGTGGTATGGCCTGCCCGAGACGCCATAACCAATGAATTATATCGAGCCAGTCCCTATCATGTGGAAGGATTGGTAGGCTTGGATACGGGTCGAAAAAATTTGATTAATAGTTTGGAACGAGGAGGAAATGATAACATTTTTGATAGAGAACATCGTTCTGTTGAAGTAGGCACCAAGTTTCGGCATGCGGCCATTTTAGAAAAAGGAGGAATTCGGCGTATGGTGCCTAATATTGGATTTACGGATGAAGGAAGACCAAAGAAATGGTTAATCAATGCTATGGCTGCTGGACTTATCTCTCCTGATGTGGTAAAAGCCATACAGGAACGTTTTCAACAGCCACGTTATATTCCACCTCGTCCGTTTTTGGCTCCAGCGTTGTGGCATCTTCGTGATACCCAACAGCATACAGCAATTGTTGCTGCTACTTTGTTAGCAGAAATCTATATAGACGTGTCTTTGGAAAAAGTAAGACTCAGCACAGGAGATGGTATAAGTGTCTATGAATAGTGGAGTTGGAATTAAAGTTAGTCATGTAGATGGAGAAACTGTCAGAAGTATATTATTAGGATTAGCCGAAGGAGGACAGGGGTTTACCAAGGATGGTATGCCATATGCGTTTATGTCTCATGCCAAAGAGCATATCATTACCCATCTTCGATCTATCCTGCCTGATACTGTTAAAATTTCGGGTATGTTTCCTCATTTTACGTTCGATGTGAATGGAAATCTAACGGGTGATCTTCAATTACCTCATGTAGCGGTTAAGATCAGTCGTGGACCTATGTTGGAGGTAGGAGTGGGTCGGTTACTCTGGGATGGACCCGAAGGGACGGTTTATGGGTTCAGACAGATTGCCTATGTTGAGTTTGATATATTTGGTCGTAGTGATATGAAAATAGACCAAATCGCTGATCAAATCGAGTTACAACTTCAAATGTCCAAGAGCACAGGTGGGGAACTCTGGCAGAAAGGCTTTCAGAATTTTACAACCCGAGCCTCAGAACATGGACGGGGTTTCCGATATGATACAGCCTGGGACTTTCGGATGCAACATCAATACTCCTTTCTCTTTCACGCTCGGTTGGTAGTCAGCACCTCGTTTGATGTGGCTTGGATTGACAAGACATTCTATCAGGGCGTGATTAGTCAGATTATCTTTGGTCAAACAGTAGATATTCCTTGGGAAATTGTTCTTGGATCATCATTGGCCTATTTACGCTTAGAAGAAATTCATTGGGGTTGGCATGGAGGAACTTTGTTATAGGTTCCACCTATTGTAAAAAGCCTTAAATAGGCTAATTCCCGTATAGGAGAACATGGTTAATTTTCTCCAAATGGAGTCCTTAAACCATGACTTTCACCATAGACAGCGTGTATAAAGCGGGGATCCCTCGGGGAGAGTTCTATCGAAGTGATTTACACTCCTTAAACACGAGCACTGCACCAGATTTGGAAGTGAGTCCAACTACCACTCCTGAGTGGGCGATGCTCATTGATAAGGTGAANNAATACTTATACTTTTTCGAGTCTCACGGCCTTGAAGCATGCGGCTGATGAGGTGCAGGTGTATAACAGTGAGACCTATTATGTGTGGAAACCACAACCTCCCATCTTATTGAGAGCAAGCAAGACATATAACACTTTAACGATGGGACTCCCCGACAATGTAACGATTAGTGCGGGAAACTTGGACTTTTTGTTAACTGGATGGCAACTAAAAGAGAGTGATTTTGATTGAGTAGCGAAAGAATATTACCTGGCGTGAGCATTCGTGAGATTACCGAAGGACTAATTGGTGTGCCTGCTGTAGGTGCAGTAGCCGCTAAATTAGTTGGAGTCTCATGTAAAGGCTCAGACGAACCCCAATTTTTTGGTCCAGGTGAATTAAGCAAATTCCTTGCGGAATATGGACCTGCTGACCCATACCAATATTCGACTTCAACTACCACCAATCCTCCTCAAGAATTGACGTTGGTTCGTGCAGGTAAACTGCTTTTTAGTTCGGCTCCGCCTGGTGGTGTATGGGCGTGTCGAGCCCAAGATGGGGCCGTAAAAGCAGTAGGAATAGCGATAACTGGCACTAACTTAACAGTAGAACTTACTGCAACCGAGTATGGAGCCTGGTTCAATAACTTTAACTATAAACATCTTGAGAATCAAGATGCGGAAGGGAATAGTATGACAGCCTTTTCGGGAAAACGAGTCAATACCTTTTGGCTGCAGATTCCCAGTATGGAGATGTTTGACTCCAACATGCAAACCACGGCGATTGGTTCTGAAAATCAATTTTATCAGGATAATCTTGGAATACCTTTTGAATATATCTCCCAAACTGATGGTAGCACAGCCACAGTAGGCGATTTGGTGTCTCAGTGGACCTCTGCGGAGAATTCATTGAAACATTACTTTGATTTAACTGCGAGTGGCACAGGCACTGCCGTTGGTGATCAAACTACGTGGACCAGTGTTTTCACCTCTGGTGACACGGCTGGCACTAATTGGTCAAGTAATGATCAAGCGTCGCCCACTACTGCTATGATTAGTCAGGCTTTAGAGAGTATTCGTGCTAAGGAGGCTCGGATTACGGTTGTTGCGGGCCATGATACGTCCATGATTGCAATTGGACAATCTCATGTAGGGAACGCTTCCCGAGAAAATTTGGAGCAAGTATTTATTTGTGGCACAGAAAATGAAGCCAATCAAGATACATTCGTAGAGAGCGTGCTTACTGCCACAGAATACAATGTTTCCGATGCCAGAGTTATTATCGTGGCTCCAGGAATTGTTCAAGCCAATCCATATGAAGATATATCTGGCACGTGGGCTATTGCGGCTATTAACACAGACACTGAAGTTACTATGTCTGGTGGGTATGCAGCAGCGTTAATGGCGGGAATCATTGCCAATCATGCCCCTGATCAATCATCCATGAATAAACCCGTGGTTGGAATCTCAGGCTTAGAACATGATCTCACTATTAGCAATCAGAAACGACTCAAACGAGGCAACTTCTACCTCTTGGTCAGTAATAATGGGTATCGCACTCTCGATGATATTACCACTGCAGGTGAAGGAGATCCATTCTATCAAATTTCCACTCGAATGGCTTTGGATGATATTAAACGTGCTATCCGTTTGGCTGGTCAACCATTCATTGGTAGGAAGAACATCGCACGAATCCGAGCAGGACTCAGGAAGAACCTGGAGTTTGTGCTTCAGGAATACGTGCGGCGTGAAATTATTACCAGTGATTGGTCATTAGAAGTCAATTCTGATCGAACCCAGCAAATTATTGGTGTCGTGCAAGTCACCATGATTATCAAATTAGTATTCTATATCAAGTATATTGAAGTAGATTTAGTCTTGGAGTGATCTCCATGTCAATATTGGATACTTCCACAGTAATGGGGCTCCCTACTACGGGAGTCTATCATAGTTTTAATGGAAAAATCTATTTTGGTGGATTACCAATCATTAGAGTGAGTCGGGCTAATTTTAATGTTTCTAATAACCCTGATTTATATCCCGAGGTTGGACGTCGAGAAGCCACAACATATGTGCGAGAATTTGATGTGAGAGGTGCGTTCACCCGTGCATATGTGAATGGAGCCGAATGGCGATTGGCTTTGGGACGTAAACCTTCTTCTGTTTTCAACCCAGGGTTGGTATATGAAGTAGACGGAGAGAATGAATTAGCGGATCTATTACAAGACATTCACGATAACTCTTTTGATAACGTGAATACGTATCCCATTAAAACCAAAGTGAAATGTGATATTAATCTCATTGATGGTATTCCCAGCACCACGGTGGGAGGATATGGACTGGTGGGAATCATTGATGGGGTGATGATTGATGCGGCTACTCTCACCGTGGGTCGGGCTGGGGATTTAATTACTTCTGGTCCCATTAATTGGGTCGGAGAAACCGTAGATTTTAGTCTGGAGAGTGTGTCTCCAGGACAAGGAGGTTTGTAAATGAGTCCAGTGGATTTAACCGTGAGAGAGGGTATTCCTCAGACAGGAGTATACACCAGCGATCAGGGAGCAGTATATGCTACGGATAGTAATTTAGCACTTCTGAGAATAGAACGAGCCTGGTTACGGGTGAATAATGGAGTAGCGGTCTATCGAGAGACTGGACTCCGTCATGGCACTACCTACGCAGGCACTCCTCGGGTGGTTGGACAAATTACTCGTGCATTTATTAATATGGCTGAACTACGCTTAGCATTGGGGTTAGAACCAGGCAGTATCGAAGACGTTCCCATTGGACCTGGAGTGTTAACAGGGAGCCAATTAGCGGCATTTATGGGACAGAATAAACCATTTCCTTACCATGCGGCAAATCGAAATTGGTATCCCCCCCGAGTGGATATTGGGGTGGCAGTGAACGCCGAAGAAGAATTAAGTGTAATAGATGCCAGTGCTGAAATGCAAACGAATGTTTTGAGTTCAGGAATTGCTCAGACTCTCTTTGCAAAGGGTTGTATTATCAATACATATGCTTTAGTATTTGATGCCAGAGGACTTATCACCAGTGGTCCTATGGACTTTTTGGGCTCTTCTGCCCGTTGGAGGAATGAACCAAGTGTCGGATAGTGATACCAAACCAGAAGCCAAACCAGAACCAGATGCCCCTACTATTACTTTAGAGGAGTTATTAGGAGCAGGTCGGGCTCATTTAAAACGAACTCTCATTTTTGAAATGGATGATGGAACTGAAATTACACGAACGGTGATTTTCAGACGTTTAACTTATAAGGAATCGAGTGACCTCGCACAAATTCCTCGGGAAGAAGATGCTAAATACACCAGTATGGTAGTATTCTTGGCTTCTATCCAACCCAAATTTAATGTGATAGATGAAGTATTGGCGGTTTCGCATGGGTTTGTGCAACATTACAGTCGATTAATCTTGGACGAATCAGGAAAAAACCCTTTTTTATTGAAACGCTGACTTCATTGGCTGCCAGTCCAGAAGGACTCTCATTCTTTTCCCAGATCATGAATTTTGCTCGCCAGCCTGTCGTCAGCCCTCCAAAGGATTTAACTCCTTTAGAGTTTTTCATAATGGTAGATGCATATGTTTTTGTTAAACGGGGGGCTTTTTTTCCACTTGAATCTCCAGAGTTAACAGAACTGGAGTTATTGTTTCTCAAAGAGGCATATAAGGTTTATTTTGATATGCAACTAACCACCGTTCAGAACCCTCAATTTGAAGAGGGAATGCGACAACTTGACTCCATGGACAAAGGAGGTGTAACTAATTTCTGAAGAAAATGAACTGCGGGTCAAGTTCGTCATTGATGATACTGAATTTCGGGATCAATTAGATCGCCTCCGTCAGGAATTAGAAGGGGCTGAACGATTAGAGGTGGGTGCCGAACGGGAACGAGCACGACCAGAAGTGCGAGTGATGGTAGGAGAGCGAGTTGAAGTTGATGAAAGATTGTCTCAAAGAGTGGAAGAACTTGAACGAACCACTCGACTTCTTGAGGAACGTCAAGGGCTTCCCGTTCAGTTACTGGAAGCCACTATTGGAGGGATGTTAGAAAATCTTCGTCGATCCATCGAAGGCGGGTTTTTTGCAGAAGCGGATGAACGATCATTGAAATTATTATTGGAAGGGGTTGAACAGGTGGCAGAGAAATTTGGTCCAGAAACACGGATTGGGGCTCTGCGAGGAGGTGAATATAACCCCATATTTGCGGGATTACGTGATTTGATGGATGTTATCAATGAACGCACTCCTATAAGGGGAAGAATGAGAGGATTACCCAAAGACGTGACACGGTTTATCCAAAATATCACAAGGGGAATGATTGGGGTTTACCAAACCAGCGAAGAAGGAAGACCCGCTCGAACTGGAATTTCTCATCCTGCTTTGGAAGTATTATCCAGTGAGGTTTTACGTGCGTTAGGCAAGGATGTGGTGACCGAATTACCTTTATATGGGGATGTTGAGGGAAGAAAAGTCTTGCAAGGAATCCTCGATGTTTTAGGAACTTATCAGGCAACCCGTGAGTATAGAGGGTATCATGTAACCGAGGTTGCTACTGGGTTTGCTGGTAGATCCAAAGAACGACAAGTTGCTGATTATGCCAGTTTAATCATTGATTATGCTTATAAAGAACATCATGGATTAGATCCAGATGAGTATGTAGATCCTAATACAGTAGATAAATGGTATCTGGAGGAAGTTCTTCCTAAATTTAAACAGATATATGGTGACGATATTCAGAAATGGCCGAGTTTATTTAAGATGGGAGTGTTATACACGGGCGGTGTCCCTAAGGAATTGTTTCAAACCAGGGTATGGCAACAGATACAGAGAAGACCAGGATTGCGTGCTTTATGGGCAACTCGAACCTTAGAACCTACTTTTTTTAGAGTTCCAGAAGAGGCTCTTTTGGAGGCTTTTGCTCGTTGGGATCCTCAAATGGAGCAGGAAGAAGCCATTAAAAGTTTCGGAGCGGATATTCTGGAACGTTTAAAAGAGATGGGGTTATGGGATGAATTAACAGCATTTTTTAATCCTCTTAGGGTGCCACGAGAGCAGGTGGAACAGATATTTGAGGAGATAGTGAATCAAAGACTGGAACAACTTCAGGAAACTGGTAGAACACTCGATTCTATTACCATAGAAGACATTAGACCAGTTATAGAACAAGTGAGGGAACGAACGGGAGCCACCAGAACTGATATGGTAAGAATGGGTGACGCCAGATATGGAGGGATTTCGGCTCGGGTAGGACGAGAGAGAAGAAGGGATGGACGTCGTCCAGCCATTAGATATAGATTTGGTCGTCTGGAAGAAGCCGCTCTTGCAGAGTTAATAGACTTATATGGTCAAGTATTGGAGGAAGAAGTCACCGAAGAAGAAGAAATTGAGCGGTTGGCGGTAGCGATGATGGGAGCGGCGGTTGGTAGACCAACCATTAGTGAAGATATTGTTCAGCGACGAGAATATCGACGGTTAGTGAGAGAGATGGGAGCAGAAATTGCAGCGGACACCGAAACGGGTCGAGATTATGCCAGAGCCCCTGGACGGGATGGTATCGAAATTGGTGATTCAACATGGGATCAGGTATTAGCGTCGAGGGATTTGCTTGCTCCTTTTGTGGGGGCGATTGGGATGGAAGTGGATTTACGGGAGTATTTGCGAGGGATGGCGAAATATACCAAAGAACTTAAAGATGAATTTGGAGTGATTCTCACTCCACAACAATATCTCCGCTGGGCATTTGAGAAAACTCGGGGTCGGTTACCTGCAGAGATTCTCCAAGACCCAGAGGGGATAGGCGGGCTATTACCAGCATTAGAAGTTTTGAGACAACAAGCAGAAGGACAAATAGGAGGTCCTCCGTTTCTTACTCCCCGTTTGACCGAATATTTGGGAAGGGTAGGAGGTTATGAAGTGCCTACGGGTGAAACGTTGGAAATGCTACGAGAGGAGTTATCTACCTTAAAACAGCGAATTAATACGATGGGATCAGGCGATCTTGGTGATGAATATGCTGCGTTAATTGTGAGAGTAGCAAGTGAATTAGAAGCCTTTGAAAAAATTTATACTCGGTTAGAACCCGCCACGTCAATTATGGTAATGAGATGGTCATGATGATAACAGTTTTAATGTTACCCCCTTCGGTTACTGCTCTGGGATTTGTGGCTGCTACTGCTGCCACGGCGATTGATCTCCCATTTAGTATATTAGAAGGTCGATCTCCCCAAACATACAGCGTTTTTCTTGATCTCCAAGCGAATGTGGTTGAATTAGAAGAACGACGATATTTGGTAGAACATCAAGTCCCAGGTCGAGAAGGAGGTATTTTACAAGATGTAGGAAGTGCTTGTGCTCGGGTGACTATTGCAGGGAAATGGATTTATGAAAACAAACCCCGTAGGGATTTATTGGATCTAATTCCTGTATTAAAATCCATGAATATCTCTTGGAACTGGTTAAGGGTGCAAACGATGCGATTGATTCATCGGATGCGGACACCCGTGCTTATTGCTTCGGATATTATTACCTCCTCTGTGATGATTGAATCTCTTAAATTTCGTCATGTAGGAGGCGTGCCAAATGTGTATGATTATACTATGATTTTACGAGAGTGGAATCCCGCTCTGACGGTATTAGGTCTCACGGGAGTGATGACAAGTCTCATTCCCAGCATTATGCAAACAGGAACTCATGTGGGTCATTAAATGTCTATGGCGGATAGATTAAGAGAACTATTTGATCAATCAAGAACCAGAGTCACTGGTTCCAACTATTATACCCAAGCCCAGAGTGCTTGGGAAAGTTTTATGGCTGCTGATACGGCCAAAAAATTAGAGAAAATTAGCGAAGTAGTTACTCATAAATATTTACCATTTGGAGATTTGCTTGATAGTTTCAAATCGTTAAAACCTGTGTATAAAATTATGATTACCATGCCGCATCTGGAGGATAATGTCATTGAACCTTATCGCTACATTCTGGCTGATACCAGTCGGCCTTATGTGAATTTTTTGGGAAAAAGTGATTCTCCCATATTAGGTCTTTGGGTAGATCAGTCGGATCTCTTAGAACCTGATAAGGTGATCCTGTTAATGCAGAATCCCGTATCCCATGAAGGTGGCACCTTTGAGTCTGACATTCTTCGATTTCCTCATTTTGGAGTGCGAAATTGGATTGATGTCTGGATGGGATATGCTCCTCTCACTCCTGGTCGCTCGGTAATGAATCTGGGTCAGATTGCAGATTGGATAGATATGATGAGTCTGAAAATCCCAGGATTAGATAAGGTAGCCTTTACGCTTCCCGATCCATTTTTCTTTGGGAATGAATCACACATATTTTCAGGACCTATTGTTTCCATTAAACGAGAAATTAAGCCCTCAGGGGATCGACTCCAACTCATTGGATTTTCTCCTGTTATTATTCTGCGTCAGATGCGGGCCAGAGAGTTTAAAGTTGATAAGGACATCACGCTTGAAGAAGCAGTGTTACATGCTGCGAGATCGGTTGAAGTATTTCCTCATCTTCGTGAAAGTGTGGAAGGATTCACCCGAGATCATAATAAGTTCTATTTTGGGCAGTTCAATTGGAAAATGTTTGGATATGATAGTTATAATATTAACACCGCATTCGGACGAATGACCTCAGCCCGTATAACCAAAGTTACACCAGTGGTCTTTGATCCTTCAATAGCAGCAGGAATTCGTAAGAAATATCCTCTTTCAAATCCTTTGAGAGACGCTGATGAAATTCTGACGAAGATAAGAGATGAGAAATTTAAATTACGTAGTAAAATTGAACCCAGTAATAAGACTACTCTCTATGATATTCTGTTTCGACGTCTCACAGACCCCACCCTGACTGGATTATATGGACTATATGCATTTATCCGTCCCACTCCAACCACTTCTACTGATTCAATGCAGGCTTTTAGAGATGGAAAAGGACATCCTGGAGTCCATATTCGTTATGGGTTTAAATTTGAAATTGAAGGAATCCTTCATCAGATCCGAGGCGTAAAACCCCCCAATTATGGACCCGAAATGAGACAAGAAATTACCTTAGGACGCACGGCTCGGGAATTTGAAGGTGGCATCGAATATGGAACGGTTTTCAATACTAAACAATTCATGTTAAAGACGGGAGAAAATGTAGGTGAGATTTCATCGTTAGTATGTCCCACGGGATCGTTCTTTTTTGAGAAAATTAAACGGGGAGGAACATCTGAAGGACGATTCACAGATCATGAGAAGTTCTGGGAGTCACTTCTGGATGATATTTCAGTATATGGAGAGACATTTAACCCCATTACCACTTGGATCTGGTCGGAGGAGGATCAAGACACTGATGTGATGTCTAAAGAAATAGGAGACTCTATTACGCAGACTATGCGAGAATCTTATTTTGCTGGCATGGGCGGTAGTGTGTATGCCGTAGGAAATCCGTCCTTAAAACCTGGGAGGGTATTAGATATTAAAGATGAACGCACTGCCCTATCTGAAGACTTGACCAAGAAAATAGAGGATACTGCAAAGAGTCGCATTAGTAAACTGATTAATGTTCGCAGTATTCCCGCTTCTCCACCCGCTTTACGTTTAAAGAACATAGATAAAATGTTTTATATCTGGAAGGTGCGGCATTATTTGGGTGTAAGATCGGGGTTCATTACAAAAATTTACTTCATAGAAGAACGGAATCGGGCTTGGCAGCAATATACCGAGAGTATTGATCAAGTAATTCGGGCTGCATTGGGTCAAGCCAAACAACTCATGGGTGTGATATGAATGGGTTATGACATCGTAGTATGCGAGGTTTTGGATGTGAATTTAGACACTCGGCAAGTGAGCCTCAAACCCCTCAATTCCACCTTTTTGGATACCATTGATACCGAAGCGGGGAAGGGACTCAAATTTGCTTCTACTTACGCTCCTTTTATGAGCACAGTAGATGCCAAGACTGGAAAAATCAATAATGTGCCCATGGGTATGGTAAATTACCCCCAGCCTGGAGACCGAGTCTTGGCACTGGTCTGGATGTCAGAAATGACCCAAGAGGATAGATTTTATACTTCTCTGAGTCAAAACCCTATGGTGGAAATAATTCTCTTGGCTCGGGTAATCTATGATCATCCTCAGTTGGGCCCATATGATCATATTTTTTGGGATCAGTCGGGAGCCAAACTACATTTTAATCATGGCTGGTCGGATGAAGTTAATGTCAAAGACTTGCCTCCAGAGTATTTAGAAGAAGAAGGGAAGGCGGCGAAGCCGCACCAACTCCGAACTGGACACACCACTCTGATAGGAAATCGACTCGTGCTATTAAGCGGAATCCGATTCCTGCCATTTGGCCTTTTCTCCCATTTACTTGGACAAGCAAAGGATCCCAATCCTATTGTCTTCCCAGAGAGTAGTGAAAGCGGAACAGGTGGTGGAGTAGGGAAGGGAACTGCTTGGAAAGAAGTGTTTACTAAAAATCCTACTGAAACAATTTTTGATAAACTGCCAGACAGTGCAGGGATTGACTCCAGTAAATTCCTGGAGCCTCCATGTCCTGCTCCAGGCGAGGACATGCACATGCACGATTCGGGTTATAAAGTCTTGGTGAAGAACGATGGCCATGTGCGAGAATACGTGCCTAAGGGGAAACTCATTATCATCGGTCAGGATGGAAGCCAAACCGAAAAGAAAATGAGTTTTGATCCTGAGGGACAGAACGAGTCAGGCACGTATCCTGATGTGGCAGAAGGAATCTTCCAAATTGAATTGGTAAGTGGGGCCAAATCATTGACCTTGAAGTTTGATCCTTCCAATGATATAGTTGAATTAACCACTTCGAGTGGGAAATTTAAGGTGACGGGTAATATTGAAGCCACCTTAGATGTAAAAGGAGCCACAGGCACATTCGGGTGATAAAATGCCATATGCAGTTACTACATCAGCAACTATGACATGTCCACATGCAGGAACATTAACGGTTACCCCTACCAGTTCGGATTTGAAAGCAAGTAATAATGTGGTAATTAATAAAACAGAAACCCTAAGCGGAGTTATCGCTGGTTGCACCAACACTTCACCAGGTCCATGTGTAAGTGTAGCGTCGGTGAGTGGAGAATCCACTAAATTAACAAAGACGGGTGTGGGGGTTATATTGGGTAATAGCACTATTCAAACGAATACAGGATTTCCTATCACCATAGTAGAAACCCAAACTGTGCTTCAAGCCACGAGTTGATGATCATATGACAGATGAAAGTTATGGATATGGAAAAGATATTGGATATAAGTTTGAAACCGATGGCACGGTAGATTTTGCTCTATCCGAGTCGGGTGATATTTCATTGGTTGGAGGAGAGTCTACTGACTCGATCAGCCAGAAACGGAAGAATGCTATTCAACAGATCATTTTACGAATTATTACGCCGTTTGGAACCCTCAAAGATGAGGAAGGAAAAACCATTCCGTTTGGTTCCGAATTACCGAACATGATTGGGCTGAAAGATACTGAATTAAACCGCCACATCATGAAGGCGTATGTCCTTTCCTGCTTACAAGACTACAACGCTATCGAAGCCATCTTAGATATTGATGTCTCATTTCCTGATGATGGAGTGGCTCGAATTAATTTAAAGATAAAACTTAAAGATGATACTGAGATCCTATTTGAAACAATCACAATTGGTAGTGTGTAAAAATGAGTTTGCCTACTCAACCATTTATTTCTAAAACAGCGGAAGAAATATTAGGGGAATTACTGGAGCAAGTGGTAGCAGGTGTCGTTCCTGTATATAACGAAGAATATACGTTTAGTTCTGGAACAGATACTTATACCCTGTTATGTGGCTCCCCTACGATTACGAACGGACAATTAATTAATGTAGATCGAATTTGGGGAGCGTATAACGGAAGTTTCAAAGAATTTGTCCAAAACACAGATTTTACGGTGGATCTCTCCACCAATCAAATCACTTTCACTACCAGTCCCGACGATGATACCATCTTTGCCGTGACGTATCGGTATGACCAACAATTAACCAGTGGAATTACGGATATTTCAGACGGTTCAGTAACCAAAATATTGCTTCAGGCTTCGGCTCGCCAATTTGCAGCAGCCTGGCGATCTTTAGAATTAGTTAAGGCTTCTGCTTATATTGATACTGCGTTGGGAGACGATTTGGATGAATTAGTGAAATTGGTAGGAATAGATCGCACGGCTGCAACTGTAGCAACAGGATATGTAACCTTTTATCGCACAACTACCAGTGGAGAAACTACCCTCACTTCAGGTATTGAAGTCTCGGCTCAAACCTCAGGAGGCAAAATTGTCTATTCTACCAATACTGATGTGAAATTTTATGATGGATTTACCTCTGCAAGGGCTCCCATTCAGGCTAATGCTTCTTATGCAGGTAAAGAAAGCAATATGAGCCCCAATAAAATCACCAAAATTATTTCCTCTACTCCCGCCAGTTCGGTGAATAATCCCGCTTATTATACTGATTATGAATTTGTCATGCTGACGGAGGGAAATTATACTTACGTATTGGATCATCCACCCCGACGGGTTATGAATAGTGCAGGATTTGTAGGCACCAACCCTCCATGGAACGCTACCGACAAGGGAGTGGTAGGAGTATGGGCCTATCGTGACGTCTCCATGACAACTGCCAATTGGGTAGGAACAAACGTTACTCTGACTGCAGATGACCCAGAAACGGGTCAATTGAAATGTAAACCCTCCACCGACACAGGAGCCTATATTACCTCATCGTTTGAGATCAATCAGAGCACCTATTCTCACGTGTTTGTCATGATTCGAGGCACGGAAGATGATTCATTCGGAATTCAAATTGATGGAAATACTACGACCATGTATGAATTTCCATCAACCAGTAGTGCTACCAATCCTACTGTCAATACTAACTGGACACTTTATTGTGGAGCCCATGGTCAGACTTCTACATCATCAGCGACCTTCCGTATAGATTTTGCTTCCACTGACACATTCTGGGTGGATTTTGTGGGTGTAGGCAAAGTATTGGAAGAAGTCTCTACCTTGACTGCCGAGGATCAGGTGCGGGTAAATTATACGGCTCGCACTATTGGATTCTGGTATAATACTGTCACTCAAAACTTCTATCAAAAATATGATGGAGACGATAGTGATGGACTCGTGGATTATTGCTTCACTTATTATCAATGGGATAACCATATCAGTGGGGGCGGTGATGAGGAAACAGATGAAGCCCTTCGATTACGAGCCCGAGAGGCTCTTACGGTAGCAGCCAAGGGAACCAAAGATGCAGTCAAAAATGCCGTCTTGGGAATTGAAGGAATTTCACAGTGTGAGGTATCCGATTATAACGATGATCAGACTATTGATCCTGGAGTGATGCATATTTATGTGTTAGCCCAAGGATTCACTCTAAGTCCGTCTCTAAATCAAGATATTGTGGATACGGTTGATGATGTAAGAGCAGCAGGTGTGCAAGTCAAAATCTTTGCTCCTCAAGTGCGTTATACTAATTTCAACTTGAATGTAGTCTATGATGATTCTATCACCGATTATGTAGGCACGGAAGGACGCACGGCGTTAACCAATTTAATCAGGTCTGCGATAGACGACTTCTTTGATGCGGCGTTAATTAACGAAGCCCTTTACTTTTCGGATCTATTTGGGTATCTCATCGAAGAAGTTAGAGGAGTAGCCGCAGCCTATGTAGATTGGGATGATTCTACAACCCCAACCTACTCTGATGATGATTATGATAGTGGATATGCATATGGTGCCACCGTAGTATTGGATGATCCACAACGAATTACGGGATTCAAACAGGATGCCACCATTGTGGTTCAGGGCGGAAATAATATTGTGATTAATCTCTTTAGAAAGAGCGAGAAACGATGAGTAAGGCTTATGAAGATTTTACAGAGGACGAGAAACTTTCTCGATCTTTACATCTGGATCAGAAAATAGGTCCCATTCTGAGTGAAGTATTGAAAACGTTGGAGCATCAATTTGATCAATTGGTGTTCCAAGCGGCTCAATTAATTCGAGACACCCATTTTGTGGATACTTCCTATTCGGAGGATCTGGATCAAATTGCGGCTGTTTATGACATTAACCGACGGGGGAATGAAACCGATACAGAATTGCGGGCTCGGATCAAATTATTTCCCAGCACATATGAAACTTTGACAGTAGATGCAATTCAAGACTTATTTGAAGGGATTACAGGCCGTCGTCCGTATGTGTATGAAGGATTTCGCACTCGGGTATATCGTTCGGGTGATCCCACAGAGAAGGGAGAAGCAGGACGTTTTTCAATGCTATTCGAGATTCCTCGGGATACGGTGCATGAACGAGTAAAAGTCCAACCTTCGGGAACATATGTAATTACGGGACATTCCACGGCTGATCTGGTGAATCCTCAAACTACTGCTGTGAGTCAAACTACTTCAGTGGGGGTATCGGATACTACGGTATATGTCCAAAGTGTGAGTGGATTCCCTGATTTTGGGGAAGTTAATATTGATACTGAGTGGATTCGGTATCATTCCCGTAACACAACTGCCAATTCGTTTGAAAATTGTGATCGGGGGTTGTGGGATAGCGTTCCTGAGGCTCATGCCAGTGGAGCCACGGTTGAAGAAGGGGTAATGTTAGCCTGGCTTGAAGGCACTAATAACATGATATATGATTACCGAAGTGATCGGAACGTATATCTAACTGGAGGTCCATATGATGAATGGACTTGGATCGACTTGCGATATAAAATCGGAGATTTAGATCCAGATTATGATACTCTTTCAGAGTTAGTTGCTTCCATTGATGAATTTAGAACTATTGGATTGGATTATAAGGCGGCGGGCATCCGAGCCGATTTTGAAATCGGACATGTGATGCAACAATGGTGGCAAGAATCCGAAGAAGCGTTGGTAATTCAAGAGATATTTCAAACTGAAGTGGATTTAAACCCCTCAGCATCCTATTTCCAAGAGGAATTACCCATGCCATCCTTTGCGGGAGCATTTGAAGTCGGATACTGGGATGAAGGGAATTGGGATAAAATGTTGTGGAGCACTCCAGGCACTGAAGAATCAGGAGCCTATAATTTACGAATAACGGCTTGGTCCAAAACCAAAGCATTAAGCAAAACCTGTGATGCGAGAATTTCTTCATGAGTAGCGATATTTATCCGTATTTGGACATCATCGAAGGGATTCACACCCCTGCCCAAGAAGGACCTCATCTTCAAGAATTTACTAAAGCCTTGGCTCAACAATTAACCCATTTTATTACGGGCACGGATTTGGTAAATAGGTTTTTTGGGGTGCAGTCCGCATTGAGTTTGGATTTAGATGCCTTGGGGCGTCTATTAGATACAGATCGTGATCTGAATCAATCCGATTCATCCTTCCGAACTGATTTAATGAATTTAGTTACCACTATCGAACAATCCACTATCACGGGAATACAGAATGCGTTGAATGACTTAATGGGAATTACTCCCAACATTTCCGAATATCCTGATGTGAATTTCATCGAGATGTATGGGTTTTTTAGGAATGAAGGAGCCATCCGAGTGGAGATCCCTGCGAACTATGCCACCTATTTGGAAGATGCAACGATCTTGGTTGATGTTATGAAGGCTGCGGGGATTGCCTCAGTAGTGGAAGTAGGGGCTTGGTTTGTGGAAACATTCACCGAAGTCATCACGTTAGAAGATTTTATGTTAATATTTAAGGATGGAGTATTTGAAGAAAGCATTCCACGTAAGGTGGCGATCATTGATGAGGCTCAATTGGATGTGCATATTCTTGCTCCTGATCCTGTATGGGATGATGGCACCAAAACCTTAAGTATAGAGGAGGTATTTTAGTGGCGGACAACGATGATTATATGGTAGCCAAACCCTCTAAAGCGACCATTACTGAGTTGATGTGGGATCGGCTGCAGGAGGGGATTAACGCTAATCGGCGGTATCGGTTACGAGGAGTGGCGGGAGGAGATAATATGCGATATGATACCACCAAGGTGATATGGGATAC
>JABAOH010005747.1_pt1 | contig 70749 bp, 50 predicted proteins | sample 7062181 | NCBI WGS metagenome assembly JABAOH01 (sample SAMN14538630, study PRJNA623070) | marine sediment metagenome | biome: marine biome [ENVO:00000428]; feature: marine pelagic biome [ENVO:01000023]; material: deep marine sediment [ENVO:00002113]; isolation source: pool of 5 deep marine... | reverse complement strand
CAGATCGACCTCAGGAGGGAACCACACCACCGGGCCACAGCTGATAAACGCGAATAAAATAAAGAGCAATAGAAATTTTTTAATCATGGCGCCTCTCCTTTTCCTCCATTTTTTTCGAGATTCCAAATCTAACATTATTCGCGGCCTTTATCAAAGGAAAATATTATTGTATGAGATTGCTACGCTTTACTAGCAAGGACGATCGGAAATAAATAAAGGGCCTTATCTTACGTTAAAGGTATAGGTGTATTTCAACATTATGGCCCGGCTGCTGGAATAGGGAAGTGCCGGGATTTCCCGGTAGCGGTCTGTATTCAAGGCTTCATTATAGACTATATAAAGGTCGTTTCCTTCCCGGGGATTGAAACGAATCCTGATATTGGCTACCAGAGCATCAGCCGCGCTGTTGTACTGAATAAATGCCGTGGCCGAAAACTTGGTGCTCAGCATAACCAAGGCCCGAAGCCGGGCGATGTGGGCTACAAATTTCTGATCGCGGTCTGGAAAATCTATCCAGTTATACTGGTAAAACCCGCTCAGTTCCAGCTCAGGAGAGACGCTCCATTCAGGACTCACACCAAGAGATATTCTCCGGCCATCATAAAAGGAACCGATATCGAAATTTGCTCCAATGTTGAACAAACGCCCGGAAGGCGTCTGGAGTACACCTGTGAGACCATAAAATGTATACTGACCTGCTGGTACCTCTGCCTCATCATCCAAGGAGAATTCCTCATCGATATTCTCATGGTATAATTTGGCGCCGATATCCATTTCAAAGCCAGACTTGGCTGTAAAACTCCAACCCGGTCCTATGTCTGCCGATTGAACAGAATTATCTTCATTGTTAAAGTGCACGGACCCATCCAGAAAAACATTGTGCCTCAAGAGCCACGATTCTTCGCTCGGAATCCATCCATAGAGCAATCTGTTTCCGAGACGTGAATAATCCTCTCTTATCTCAAAACCAATACCAGGATCATAATCCTTTCCTGCCCTGGAAAAGCTCAAGTCGTATCCCAATCCTTTGACAGTTCGGCGCTCCCAATTTATCCGCACTCGAGCAGGGTCCAAGGAGAAAGGATTATTTTCTTTCTCATTCTCAAACGTCTGAGCAAACATGAGCGTCAAATAATCGTCGCCGAACAGACGAAAAATTCCATCCAGGCCATAGCCGACGTTGTAAGAACCATCAGCGCCAATTCTGCTGGTGACCATAGCTCCGACATAGGAAAAAGGATTGAAGACCCGCCGCCGCAATCTGAATACACCAAAGTTCTCGGAGGGAAGGTCTTCGATGGCAGCTGTCTGCATGGAGAGGAATCCAAGATCCCAGTCTTTCAATCGACCTACCAGCCGTACGCCTCCGTAAATGGGAACCACCTGCTCTTCGTAGATCCCTATGCGCCGGCTGTAAAAAAATTGATTGGGTCCACCGAAATTGAATTCGAAGTTGCTGGCGCGTTCCTGGAAAAAAAGCCGTTTTTCAGGAAAGAATAACGAGAAACGGGTTAGATTGACCTGCTGGTCGTCTGCTTCCACCTGAGCAAAATCAGTGTTTAAGGTGACATCAAGAGTAAGGTTGGTTGTCAATCCATATTTGATATCCAATCCCAATTCACCAATGGTATTATCGCTCCGAATATAAGCAGTTTCTGGGTCATTCAGGTCGAAGGATTGCCCCAGTCCACCGAGGGCATAAGGAGCTATGTACAAAGGCTTGCGGCTGTATAATCCCTCAAATACGACTTCCTGAGCTTGTGAAGGCTTGAAAGGACTCCAGAAACCCCAATTGGGCGGAATCTCAGGAAACACGATCCATTCATTCTTCCGCGCAATGTACCGCAAAGTGATGAGTCCCATAATAGCCCTTCCATCTTTATCCTCGAACCTTAAGCTCGATAGAGGTATGCGAAACTCGGCAAACCACCCTTCCTTGTTCCTTTTAGTCTTAACATCCCAGAAGGTATTCCAATTCTGATTGACCGGGAACTCGCCCTGGCCATCACTAAAAACGGTCATATCCAATCGCAAGCCTGAGGGGGTAGTGAAGAACCCCAAGCCATTTTCGTTATCATTGAAATTGTCTATAACCAAGCCGAACCAATCATTACTGAGTTTCATGTCATCTCTCTTTTTAGAAGGAAACTGAATCTTCTCAGGTTCACTGTCGTAAAGTCGACCCGCTAGATACAGGTAATCATCGTCATAACCCACTAAAATCTTTGTTTTTTCTGAAGGTTGGCCTCGAAAATTAGGGATGTGAACAGTCAAAGGCAAGGGTTTGATGCTCTGCCAGGCCGGCTCATCGCTCAACCCGTCGAGCTCCACCTGGCCGGTGATGCGCTGAATGAGGTAGGGTTCATTCCTGTTGTTTGTCTTTTCTTTATTGCCTTGAGCAAGAACGAGCGAAGAAAAGAAAAATAGATTATAAGCGAGAAGCCATGATATGAATTTTTTGCCTTTTGCTTTCAATTTATATTATTTATGAGAATTAAGAAGTTAAAGCAGCTGAAAGATTTGAGAGCGACTGGATTATTTCTCGAGGCCTATTTTATTCAGGAGTTCTTTGAACCTTGGGTCTGAGCGAACCGGGTCAGAAATAGGGTCTATTTTATAGAAGATCAATTGCTCATCTCGCTCTTCATAGGCTTTCTGCATAAACTCAAAAGCTTTATCCTTCTCGCCCAACGCTGCGTATACGCTACCTATACCCCAGGGCGAAACGTACCGCTCTTTTGAGATGGCTTCCAATTCTTCCAGAATTCTTTTTGCCTCATCAGGTTTCCCTGCCTCAGCATAAGCGACTCCTAAACCAAAAAGCGCTACGGCGGCACCGCCAGAAAGCTCTTTTGCTTTCTCCAATTCGACAATCGCTTCAGGATATTTTTTCATTTCAGTATGCACCATGCCGAGATAAAAGTGCCCAATAAGAAAGTTCGGGTCCATCTCCAATGTTTTGTGAAGCTGAGTAATGGCCTGATCATACTTTTTAGCTGCCCTGTATGCCCATCCTAAGCTCGCATTTATGATGAGGGAGATCGGATCGAGTTCCAAGGCTTTCTTCATCTCTTCGATCCCTTCATCAAAACGTCCGATGATTGCTAAAAGCTCGCCATACCAAAAGTGGCCAGTCGCATAATTCGGACTGAGCTCTATAGCGCGCTTGAATTCTCTTTCAGCCCCTGCAAAATCCCACTCATAACGCTCCTTAAAATAGGCCAGAGAATTGTGTGCTTCGCCCAAAGTTTCGTCTATCTCTAAGGCCTTTTCAGCCGCCTCTCTTGCCTTGGGGTATGACTCTTTTGGGTTTACATCGCTGTAAATGGAAAGCAGGTTATAGCTGTCTGCCAGCCCAACATAAGCCAAAGCATAGGTCGAGTCTTCCTCTATCGCCTGTTCAAAATAATCGATGGCTTTTTGCATTGCTTCTCCTGTCCGCCTATTCCAGTGGTAGAGTCCTTGAGAATAAAGACTGAAGGCTTGAACGTCTTTAGTATAGCGCTTGGTAAGTTTTGCCTTTTCTCCTCCCAGAAGCTTGAGCTCCAGATTATCTGTGATCGCCTGCGTTATTTCATCCTGGATAGCAAAAATATTGTCCAGCTCCTGATCATATTGCCCGGACCAGAGTAGAGATTCATCAGCGACATTGATCAATTGCGCCGTTAAACGGACTCTATTTCCGGCTTTCTGGACGGTCCCATCAAGAACGGTTGCCACATTCAACCTCTTCCCGATTTCTTGCAGGTCCTGTTGTTGGCCTTTGAAAGCAAATGAAGAGCCTCTTGCCCGGACACTCAAGCCTTTTATATTAGACAGGGCATTGATGATCGCATTGGCCATCCCATCACAGAAGTATTCCTGATCTTTTTGAGGACTCAAATCTGCAAATGGAAGTACAGCAATAGAGGGTTTGGTCGCTGGTTCAGGAACAGCCTCCTTTTGAGGAAGAAGCTGCCAGATAACAATGCCTAAGATGACTAAGGCTATAACAACTAAAGCAGGGATTAGGAGCTTCCTCAATCCGAAGGTTACAGTTATTTCCTTTGAGGTCGAAGGTCTTCTTTCGGGCACAATCTTCTCTGCGAAGGGAATACCTTTTTCTATGTTTGTTAGTTCTGTGTGCAATTCATCAGCGCTCTGATACCTTTTCGCCTTATCCTTTTCCAGACACCTAAGAATCACTATGCTCAAGCCTTCAGGAATCTGTGTATTCAGTTCCCGAGGATCTTTGGGTGCTTCGCTTTTATGCTTCACTCCTATGGCAAAAGGTGTATCCGCCTCAAATGGAACCCTCCCTGTCACCATCTCATAAAGGATCACTCCCAGGGAGTAAATATCCGAACGCTGGTCAACTTCCTTAGCCTCCACCTGCTCTGGTGACATGTACTCCGGAGTCCCGATCATCACTCCAGCCCCGGTTATCCCTTTCTCCTTGAGCGAACGGGCAATACCAAAATCCATGATCCGGGCATTGCCGTCTTTATCGATCATGATGTTCTGAGGCTTGAGGTCACGATGCACAGTACCTAATTTGTGGGCTTCAGTTAATCCTTCGCATACCTGCTTGGCTATGGAAATGGCTGTTCCTGGAGTTACCTGTCTTGACCTTCTGATGAAACTCTTTAAATCTTCACCAGAAACATATTCCATGACGATGTAATGGGTTCCCTCATGCTTGGCCAGATGATACATTCGGCAGACATTCTTATGCGCGATATCTCGGGCTGTCTTTAATTCATTCCGGAAACGCTCGATCGTCTTCCCATCAGCAGCGATCTCAGGCTTGATGAGCTTCAAAGCCACTTTCCCATCAATCTCTTTATCGACAGCCTTGTAGACTTTCCCCATGCCCCCCTTACCCAGCTCCTCGATGATCTGGTACCGGCCGGCAAAGGTAGAACCGGTAGTTAATTCTTCTTTGGGGGCCTCGAGGGTTTCGGTGGGCACAGAGACTTCCTCAGCAGGAATCTGAGTGCCGCAGTCAGCACAAAAGCGCGCCGTCTCAGGATTTTCTGATCGACACTTGGGGCATTTTATGGTCAATGTCTTCCCTTCAAGCTAATTTGGCAAAAGAATATCAATTAATATGAGATGTGTCAATTCAGCAAAGAATAATCCCTTCCCCGGGCAGAGATAGATTATTAGTTTTTGATTAAACGTGTCTAGGATAAGCGTTTGAAAGAGCTTACGAAGGCTTCAATAGAATACTCTAGAGAGCCTCTCAGGGAATAGCAGAAATAATCTTGCGGTATTCATCCTCTGTGAAGGCACGAAGGGTCTCGGTACGAACATTTCCCAACTTACCAATGGATAAGAGGAGTTTAGCGACAGTTTCATCGTCTGGTACTTCAGAGATGACGACTGCATCATAGGCGCCAGTCACCAAATAGAAATCTTTCAACTCCGCGCCCATAGATTGAAAGGCTTGTTTGGCTGCATCAAGACGAGCCGGACTCTCTTTGATATTCTCTATGCCCTTTTGAGTAAATCGAAGCAGCGTAATGTAGGTAACCATTTTATTCTCTCCTTTTGTGAAATATTAAAGCCTAAATAATTAAGACATCAGAAAAATATTATGTCAGCCCCTAATGCAATTCTTTCAGTCCGGCCAATCGTTTCTTAGCATCCTCAACGTACACAATTCCTGGATCGCGCACCTTTTGCAGTATTTGGAATCAATCGGATTATCGGTATTGCATTCAGGGCATTTAGCCGCCACTTTTTCCCTCAGCCTTAATTTGGCAAAAGAATATCATAATTAAAGGGGAAATAAAAGAGAGGTCAGGTCTACACTTTTAACTTTTTATGAATGAACGATTACAGATTCGAACAAAAAGAGGTCAGGTTTTAACTTTCAAAATTTAATAAGTTTTGTCGAAATATTATTGAAAATTGAGACCTGATCCCGTTCTTTTAGGTCATTGTTGGGTGCGGGGAAGGGGCAGAGGTTTGCGGGGAAGCATTTCTTCCCGCATCGCAGTATGATAGACAAAACAGGCCATGACTATGGCTGACTGAATGAGGTCCTCGGGAAGACAGTGGTCATAAACATCCTGGTTGGTATGATGGATTCGGGTCATATAGTCAATTTCATCTTGAATAAATTGAAAACCAGGCAGACCTATCCAATCAAAAGGATTGTGGTCGGTTTCGAAGGTATTGCGTATGGTTAGAGTTGTCACTCCAAGATCCCGGAGCGGCTTTATCCATTCTTCAAAAACTGGTCGCACGGCGTGATTTTCCTGAACATATACTCCCAGGATCTTTCCCGTTCCATTATCAAAATTATAATAGGCAGAAAGTTTATCGTAACCGGGCTTCACGACCAATGCTTCCGATTCTCCGAGGGGATTCCGCCATTTCTTCTCAAGAGCATCCCAGTCGGCAAGCTGCAAGGTTTTTTTATCTGTATCTCCGAAGTGCTTGGCGATGTAGCCGCGTGATCCAAAATACCCATGCTCTTCTGCACCCCATAGCACTGCCCGAATCGTTCGTCGGGGCTTGACACCCAGTTCCTTCAAGATTCGCATCGCTTCCATAACCACCCCACATCCGGACGCGTTATCAGCTGCTCCTGTACCTGCTGCCCAGGAATCGATATGAGCTCCCAGCATGACCAGCTCGTCTTTTTTGTCTGTGCCAGGGATTTCAGCCACGACATTATAATCCTGCAGATCTTCATCATAGAACGTGTTCACGACTTCAACTTCAAGGACAACAGGCACCTTATGCTCCAAGATTCTGAAGATTCGTCCATAATGCTCAGCCGCCATCACGATCCGGGGATTCTGGTCTGGCTTCAAATGATTCTTTCCTTCCCCATCATAGGCATCCACCTTTACTGTTCCATAATCCCGACGGCTTGAGTCGCTCGGCTCGATCAGAATGGCAACTTCCTCTGAAAGGAAAAAGTCCTCGAGTTCTTCCCAGTTAATCTCTGCTGGAGGCTTCCCTTGCTTTCTGGGTTTTACAGGAATCGGGATCTTGGCCAGTTCATCCAGATCTTTCTGATTCATTCGGATCGCACTGGGCGTAAAGGTGGGAGGAGCCTGGCGTGGCTTCTGAGTCAAAACGATCGCCCCTTTTAGATTTCCTCGATGTTTCTCCAATTCATCTTTTGAATTTATGTCGACGTAGATCGGTTCACCCCTGATCTTCCCCTTTGTGCTTGGTGTCCACGGCACTGAATAAGCAATGATCGGCTGATAGGAGGGGGAAATCAGGTGCACAGATACATGTTCATTAGACCAGCCCCGGCCAAACTCACCATAGGGCTCCAGGGCAACATTTTTCAGGCCCCATTCTTTGAATTTATTGGAAGTCCACTCATGGGCCTTCTGGATTGCCGGGGAGCCGGGTATCCTGGGGCCGATCACATCTGCCAGATAGCTGAGTATTTCCATGACTTGCGAATGGTCAATCCCTTCTTTCCATATCCTGGAAACCATTTCATAGTCTGCTTTATCCTCAGCATGGACTACGGAAATCATCATGAAGACCAGAATCATGCTCCAGACCAGGAATCGGTTTACTCTCATCAAAACCTCCATGTCTCGAAATTTTAGCCCTATTATAGATTGTCTAGAGGCTTCAATCAAAGGACTTTTCTTCAAAACCAGGAGGGGAGAAGGTCTAAACTTTTAATTTTTTTGAATGAATGATTGCGGATTCAGACAAGAAAGGGGTCAAGTCTTGACTTTCAACATATAATATACTCTACCTCAATACTGAATGAAAATTGAGAGCTAATCCCGCACTTGGTGTCTAAAAATCATACAAAAATTGATTTAACTTCTGAATTAGAGGCAGTTCTTATTCAGATAGGTTTCAGAAATAAGACCCTTATAGAATTGTCTCAAGTCTTCGGGAATGATTATTTTTCCTGAAAATGCCCTCTCTGCCAAGATCGCATACAGCTCGGTCCCAAAAAATTTCGGATCAACATATTTTTCTTTTAAAAAACCCAGGTCTTCGAAAGCCCTAAAATGATCTCCTGTCGGCTCAAAATAACCAATATTGCTGAGAAACTTTAATTGTGCTTTTACTGTTGTGGCCATTTCCATTTCTCCATAAAATTTTCTTGCTTTCTGGCTGAACCAATATTTTTCCTTGGGATTCAGGACGTTATGCCAAAAATCGTGGAATAATTCGTGAACCAGGGTAGCTCTGATTCTTTTATCCAGTCCTGTTAAGAAAACATCTTCCCCTGGGACTATCGTCATATGGGGAAAAAGCTTTCTATTCAAAAGAATTTGGTCCTGTTGATCTTTTTCTCTTATAAAACAAGCCCGGCCTGCGGCAAAATTCGCCCGATCACTTAATCTATTAAAAATTCCATAGTCGTTATTCAAGATTTCTTCCTTAACCCCTTCATTCCTATCTAAGAAATCTGAATCCCATATTTCGGCTAATAGTCTTTCTACTGTTTTCCTTTTTGGAAATTTACCATAGTTGGACTCTGCTTCGAGCTTTATATCTGAATATAATTCGAACCTGAATCTCGCGCAACCAGTGAGCACGATGATCAACGCCACGGCGATGACAATCTGTCTTAATTCTCTCACAGCACCTCTCCAGGCTCCCTATTTCTCAAAAACTAATAGAGCAAAAAACATGCCATCTAAATTCAGCAGTAAAATACCCCCTTTTCCCCTGGAAGGGCACGATTTGGATAGTCGAGAGTGAGGGTTTTTTTGTGAAAATGTCTAATTTTTAGACATTTATCATGCTTTTTTCAGTTTTTTAACCCTTCTGGCAATTTTCTTTTTTATTTTTTCATAGGAAGGAGGGGGGCCAGTCCTGACTTTCTTTCCATCAATAAACAGGCCGTCTCCAATCCCCCATTCTAAAAATAGGTCACGGTCAAAGGTGTGAAACTCTTGGAACTCAACCTTAGGCCCAAATTCTGCCGAGGCACGTTTTGCTCTCTCGAAGACAAGGTTCTGACCAGGGCACCATCCGTTGATAAAAGCCGCTACAGTGACCTTTCCAGGCGATTTCCCTGGCTTTTTCTTCTGCTTGATCCATTTTGGCATGACAGCATCTTCAGTGAAGGGTTTCCATAATAGAACCGCCATCCCATCTTTATCAATCTTGGTGTAACCATGTTTTTTGAACCATGATGCTTTCATCCAGATGGGCACCGAGAGTCCCCAAGCTGCAATGCCTTTTGACTTGGTCGATTTGGCATCATCTTCAGCGGCTTGAAGCAATGCTTTACCGACACCTTTTTTCTGATGGTTGCCAACTCCTTTTTTATAACCATGAACCCAAATGCAACTGATAAAATAAAGATCCTTTCCTTAAATCGGCGAATAGTCCACCGGTATATACTGAATCATGCCACAGACTTTATCATTGTCCAGGGCCAACTTTACTCTCAATCCCTCGTCTTTCAATTTGCGATACCATGATTCTTTGTGATCCCCAGCCTCTTTCATTTCCTCAGTCCAATCTTCAAGGCAAACCAAATAAGTTGGCAAATATTTTTCTTTAAGATCGACGATTTCCATGAATGACTCCTCTTTTGTCAAAGAATGAATAGCGAGTCCGTATGCTGCAGGTAAAATTGTAACATGTTTTTCAATTTTTGATCTTGAATGAACTGGAATTTATATACCAAATAAAAGCTGGCCTGGTCAATGGAGAAGAAAGATAAGAACATAAGCCTAAAATAATCGATTCATGCGATGTCAGCTTGCTTTTTTAGGGTTGGAAAATATAATGAGGATAAAAGGAGAAACAGATGAAACATCAATCGAAGCTTAATCTCTACTGGTCTATCTTAGGCCTGACAATAATTTGTATGGGATTATTTTCCAGTTGTGCTCCCTCTGTCTTCACGCTGAAAGAATGGAGTATCCAAGCAGATGTGAAGAAAGAAGTCATCACCATCAGCCATGAAGATCTAGGAGTGCTGGTGAAAGATGTCCACCTGGGTTTGCTGAGCAACAAAAATATCTCCAGGCTCTCCGGGTGGACGATAAAATCCGAAGAGGAGGTGTTGATAGTTGAGACAAGAAAGCCAGAGGAGACGACCTGGAAATTCTCTTCGAGTGAAGAAGGACTCAACATAAGCTGTTCGGCGGCCAACGCTGTATTGAAGGGTACGGCGCCAGCTCCAGAAGAGAGAATCCCTGCCCGCGTCGAAAGCCAGGATAACGGGATCATGTACACATCTCTGGGTTTTGTTTCTTCCCAAAACATAAGCAATCTCTTTGACCGGAAAACTGACGCTCTGATCCAATTTCCTGCTGGCAGCCATCTCAGCCGTAATCTCACTGATGAGAAAATGATGAGAGTGGTTTTTCCAGTGGTTGAAGGGGCTGAAATTTCCCTCATTCACGACTACTACTTGAAGGTGCTCGGACTTAAATATTACCAACCGATACCCCAGCGATTCCAGACTGCTCCCGTAGGGTGGTGCAGCTGGTACTGCTATTACNNCTGGAAATCGTCCAGCTCGATGCCTGTTTCACAAGAGGCGAGGAGGCGAATTATCTGGAATGGACCAAAGAGACCTTCCCCAAGGGCGGCAAGTGGGTCTTTGAATACATAAAGAGCAAGGGATTAAAACCAGGCCTCTGGGTCAATGTCTACGGCGCCAATTACGCCCGACCCGAAAGCGCAGAAAAATACCCAGAAAATTATTTTCTACGCGATCAGGATGGCAACCTGTCGAGCGCTTGCTGCACGGCTGATGACACAGAGGTCAGGCTCGATTACTCCAATCCTGAAGTGATTGAAGCGCATCTCATACCTCTGTTTAGGACTTTGAAAGATGATTGGGGACTTGAATACCTCAAGGATGCTGGCTGGGGAACCTGGATGGACTACTACGACAGGAACAAAGAGAGGGCTTTTGACCCCTCAAGAGGGAGCAGAGAAATCTATGTTGAAGTGCAGAAGGCGCTGCGAGAAACCCTGGGACCAGGGGTGTATATCACGGGTTGTGCCATGCACGAGGTGGGTCTTTGCTTTGGCCTCTTCGACGGCTCCCGCACTGGCGGCGATGACAAGGCGGTGTGGTATCCAGATGATAAGAGCCGGATGTCGATGCAGACCTACTTCCATTCTCTTTTTGGAGCTAATTATCTTAACAATATCACCTGGTTCTGTGATCCGGACGTGGTGATGGTTCGAAATCCGCTGACTCTAGAGGAAGCAAGGACTGTCGTGACAGCGATCGCTCTGACCGGTCAAACCTACATGGCCAGCGACTTCATGGCAAGGCTCCCTGATAAGAGGCTTGACCTCTACAGAAAGACCATACCCACGACTCCCATCGTGCCCGTAGACCTTTATCCNNGCCGTGTTCAATTGGGGCGATAATGCCCTAATTCAGACAGTCCGCTTGGGAGAGGACCTGGGGCTGGATACAGAAAAGGAATATCTTGTTTTTGATTTCTGGAATCAAGAGCTTAAGAAAATCACCAAAGACGCAATCACCTCCTCGATCCCGGCGCACGGTACACGGGTTTATGTCATCAGGCCAGTACTGGAAAGACCACAGCTTATAGCCACCTCGCGCCACATAACAGGAACAGTGAGCATCAAAAAGCTGGCCTGGAACTCATCGAAATCAACCTTGAGCGGGACTTCTGAAATCGTGGAAGGAGCACCTTATTCGCTGTTCATCCAGGTGCCAGAGGGAATGGCTGTATCCAAGGTCGATTCTGAGGCAGAGATACTCTTTCACAAGGTAACTGACCAGGTGCTGGAAGTGAAATTCGCCGGCCGTTTAGCGAAAGAAGGCCAAAACATCATAGACTGGAGAATAGAATTCTAAGTCCTTAAAGACTAGGTCGATTCTCTGAATAAGCTGGTTCTATGTTAAGACAAGAAACGAGGAGTCGTAGGAATTGATTTTGCTCTAAGAAAGTCGTAATGATTTCCCTCAAATCTGCACAGCTAGACTCGAGTAAAATTCAACAGGCATAAAAAAGAGCGTCGCAAAGGAGAAAAAAGTGAAAACTAAAATTTTAAATATTCTTATGTCAGTCTTGCTTTTAACCATAACTGTCGCTTTTCCTAAAGAGGGGCCAGAATTGGCTCCCGAAAAATCAACTTATGACTTCGGTGAGGTGCGGGAAGGGATAAATGTGGAGGTGAGTTTTACTGTTGTCAACAAGGGGAGCAAAGAAGCTCGAATCCGGGAGATCCGAACCTTTGCTGCCTGTGTGGAGGCAAGGCCCATAACAAAACGCCAGCTCGCTCCTGGAGAAAATCTAACCTTGGATTATTTCTTCCAAAGCTTAGGCTATGGCGGTGTTGCGGTGAATAAACATATCGAGATCCACTATAACAATAGAAAGCTCAGCCCTTTAAAACTCAAGGTGAAAGGCAAAGTCTTGCCTCTGGAATCCTTCCAAGCTCCTCTAGGGGAAATGACCTATAATTTCTTTGTCCTGGTGGATATCCGTTCCCCGGAGCGCTTCGCAAGGGAGCACATCATCGGAGCGATCAATGTTCCCTACGAAAAAATCGAGCAATGGGCCTCTGATGTTTCCAAAAGTATCTCCGGGGAGCTCATAATTTATCTCTATTCGGAAGATGGTCAGAAGAGCGATGAAGTCGCTAAAAAGTTAAAAGAGAAAGGCTATGCGCATTTTATAAGTATTGTGGGCGGCTTGAAAGAATGGAAGAATCAAATGGGGAAGAAATTCCTAATTCCCGGAAAAACATAACCATATGAGATTGCTTCGGCCCTCTGGGCCTCGCAATGACAATTTTGTCTGGGCCTCGCAATGACATTTTTATTCAGGCATTATCATGAAAATTAAATGTTTCTTGGTTACTGAAGATAAGTGCTGATGATAAAAATGACTGAGGAAAAGAGAGTCAGGTATTTTATTTTATTTCTGGCGCTATTTCTGGCGCTCTTCCTCTTTGTTTACAGCTCCTCCATTGATGCCACGGAACTCATTTTCTTCTATGAAAAAGGGTGTCCCTATTCAGCCAAAATCAACGAGTTCTTGCATCAACGGATAAAGCCCCATTATCCTATTGAAGTCAAGGCCTTTGAGATCCGTGAACCGGCAAACGCCCGGTTAATGATTGATCTAGCCAATATTTATGGAGCCGATGATATCCTCAAGAATGGAGTCCCGGCTGTCTTTATCGGGGATGAAGCTTTTCAGGGAAGCAGCCGCCTTGTCCAAAGAGAAATCGAAGGTGCCACCAGAGCTGCCCTAAGAAACAGGGCTCCCTCCCCTCTCAGTCAACTCCCTGAGGAAAGGCGAGAAGTAACGCCCAAGACCAGGGTCACCCTGCCGGTGGTTATCGGGGCTGCTGCCGCGAGTGCCCTCAATCCCTGCTCTGGGGCTGTCTTTGTGCTCCTTCTGGGGACAATTTTGGTGGTTTCTAGGAGGAGAAGAGCTGTTTTAGGAGCAGGCTTTTCCTTTGCAGCCGCCTCTTTCATTTCTTACTTTTTCATAGGATTGGGACTCTTTACCACAGTTCAAAGTTCTGGGATTCAACGCTATGCCTATATTGCCGTTGCTATCCTTGCCGTTCTGATAGGTCTTTGGAATGCGAAAGACTTCTTCTGGCGGAAAAGCAGGCTCCCTGAGCTTCCCGAATCATGGCTGCCTCTTATCAAACGCAGCACATCTCGGGTCACACCCTCCCTGGCTGCTTCTTTCATCGGGTTTGCGGCCAGCCTGTTTCTCCTGCCCTGCACTTCCGGTCCTTACATCGTTATCATCGGGATGCTGGGGAGCATATCAACCCGGATGCAGGCCCTCTGGCTGCTGCTTCTTTACAATACTATCTTTGTTTTACCCTTTATCGCTATCACTCTGGTGGTGGGATTAGGTTTTTCGACTGCCACCAAGTTTGAAAAATGGCGGGTGGAAAGGCTGCGCCGGTTTCGTCTGATCACCGGACTCCTGATGCTTGCTCTGGGAGCGACCCTGATCGTGCTGCTTCTCCTCGGTCTTATTTAAATAAATAAAGGGGTCAGCTCTCCAGATTCAAAATTAAAGTGGGATAAGTCTCGTTTAATTGTTGAAAATATAGATCTGAACTCTATTGCCTCATTATTTTCCTTATGAGATTGCTTCGCTTCGCTCGCAATGACAATTTATATTAGATTGTTCGCAATGACAAGAGGGAGGAAATTACTGATTTTTTAAAGCAGCCAAGCGTTTCTTGGCATCCTGAAACTCGGGGAGTCCGGGATCAGCATCTCTCCAGAGATCGAGGAAGACTTGGTACTGTTCGATGGCTTTGGTGGGCAGGCCTTTTGCTTGGTACAGTTTGGCCAGGATGTAATGATACTTTGGATGAATCAAGTGCCTGTCCTTGCTGTCTGGGTCAAAAGTGATTTTTCTCTCGTATTCGGAAATGGCTTTGTTTAACTCTCCGTTTTGGTGGTAGGAGCGTGCCAATACATCTCTTATCATCGGCATATTATAGGGCCCAATATTATCCGTATGCATCGTGGGGATGTCTGGAGGCACAATTTTTTCCAAGACCTCGATGGCCTTTTCTGGAGAGCCTTGGGCCATCAAGATCTCTGCCTGAAGCCAGTCATGCTCAAATGTTCTGCTTTTCTTTGCGGCTGGAGTCAACTCAGGCAAAAGAGATTTTATTTCGGCCAGTCTGGAGCGCGCTGAGTCAATTTTCCCCTGTTTTACCTCTACCAGCCCGATAGAAAAATTGTAACCGGCTTGCCAGCCTTTTGATTTTGGAGAGGCTGAAAGCAAGACATCCCATGCTTTTTGAAGATATTCCTTACTGAGCTCCAGCTCACCGAGTTCAAAATACCACCATCCTCTAGTGTAATCGAGGGCTACTTTTCGAGGCCAATCACCCGCTTCCTCAGCCCACTTTTCTGCCCTGAGCAGGTTGCTGAAGGCACTTTCTTTCTTTCCCAGGAGGAAATGGAAGACACCTATCCACAAGAATCCTTCAGCTTTTTTACCCGCAGCTGGTACGCTGGAAATGAATTGCTCCAGCCATTTCATAGACTCAGCATAATCTTCCTTTAGAGCACACATGTAGGCGATACGGTATCCCGCCCCAAAATCAGGCTTTATCTCTATAGTTTTCTTATAATTGGCAATAGCCTCATCAAGCCGTCCCATCCGGAAATACTGCTCGGCCAAGGAGTCTATGGGATTAGCATCTCCAGGTGAGATAGCAATATACTTTTGGAAGTATTCGATAGCCTTCTCATAATTCCCCATATCCGAATAGGTATAAGCGATTGAATTCAAGAGATATCCCCAGTCAGGATCCAGTTCCAATGCTTTGTTGTATTCTTCTAAAGCTTCCTCGAATAAATCTCTAAACTGGTAGACTAAACCCAGCTCAAAGTGAGCTTCCTTCTCTTTGGGGTATTTCTCCACCAGCTCCTTGAGGATGTGCAATCGTTTTTCTGAATCCCGCTCTACGATATAGGCATACTGGGCTTCGATAAAGAGCCTCTCTTTTTCGGTGGCCTTTCCTGAATACTCTTCGGCCTTCTTTAACGCCTCCTCTTGTGCATCTCGGCTTTGCAGTTCGGCGTAAACATTACCGAGATAGAGATAGGCTGCGGCAAACTGCGGGTCAAGCTCCACTGCTTTCTCGAAATGCTTCTTTGCTTCTTCATGATAAAATTTTAAGTAGGCTTCTTTCCCTTTTAAGAAATTGTCATAGGCCTCCATGGAGGTGGTTGTGACGTCTGCAATTCGCATTTCGGCTTCTTCAACCGCTCGGGAAGGTAATCCGATTCCTTTGGAAACCTCCCGGCTCAGTTCATCGATCTGCCTTTCGAGAATGCTGTCCACTCCTCTTCCCCTTGAGCTGGTGCTCTTAAGAAGGCTCTTGGTCGTGGCGTCCAGGACCTTCACGTCAGTGGCGAACATCTCGCCAGCCTTGACAAAGCTCCCTAGGACGATGGCTTCTATGCCGTTGCGGCGGCACAGCTCAAAGCCTAAATCTGGGTCAATGATCTCTACTTTCCCTTTGCCCATTTGCTCGAGAAGGTCGTGCATCCTTTCCCAAGTAACGACGCGGATGTTTCTGGACTGCTCGAGGCTGGTGATGAGCAGATTGGGGATAGCCTTCTGCAGATAGTCATACGACCTTTCGCCAGTCTGGTTCTCGAAACTGATCACAGCGACTGAGTGCTCAACAGGTGCCTTCCTTGGAAGAACTAACAAGATAACAACGGCTATGACAGCAAGAAGGATCACGGCTAAGGCAGGGATGAGGAGTTTTTTTAAACCAAAGGTGACGGTTATCTCCCTCGAGGTAATGGGCCTTTTTTGAGGAACAAACCTTTCAGTGGTCGGGAGTCCTTTCTCGATCCTTTCCAGCTCAGAGCGAACTTCGCCGGCACTCTTGTACCTGCTATCCTTGTCTTTTTCCAGGCATTTGAGTATGACCTTGCTGAGATCTTCGGGAAGCTGAGCGTTGAGCTCCTGGGGATCTTGGGGCAACTCGCTTTTGTGCTTGACGCCAATGGTGAAGGGCGTGTCTCCTTCGAAAGGCACCCTGCCGGTCAGCATCTCATAGAGAATCACGCCCAGGGAATAGATATCAGAGCGCTGATCAGTGTCCTTGCCTTCTACCTGTTCGGGTGACATGTACTCTGGGGTTCCGATCATCACGCTGGCGCCGGTTATCCCTTTTCCTCTCACTGAACGGGCTATGCCAAAATCCATGATCCGGACGTTGCCTTCCTGGTCAACCATGATATTCTGGGGCTTCAAATCCCGGTGCACAACGCCCAGGCGGTGAGCCTCTGCTAGGCCTTCGCATACTTGTTTGGCTACGGCAATCGTCTTGCCTACTGTCACCGGCCCCATCCGGGTTATGGAACTCTTTAGGTCTTCTCCAGGAACAAATTCCATGGTTATGAAATGTGTCCCCTTTTCTTTCCCCAGGTCAAACATGCGGCAGACATTCTTGTGGGAAACCTTGCGGGCGAGTTTGAGCTCGTTGCGGAAGCGTTCGATCGTCTTCTCGTCAGATGCTATCTCCGGTTTTAGAAGCTTCAAAGCCACTTTTTCATTGATGTCCTTATCGAGGACCTTATAGACTTTCCCCATACCGCCCTTGCCCAGCTCTTCAATAATCTGGTACCTGCCGGCAAAAGTGCTTCCAGTAGTCAATTCTTCTTTGGGAGCCTCTAATGTTTTGGTGGGAGAATTAGTCATATCTTCAGGAGGTTCGAATTGAGTTCCGCACTTGCCGCAGAAGACTGTATCAGGAGGGTTTTCATGATGACATTGGGGACACTTTATTCCCATACTTCTATCACTGATTAATAGAAAAATACCAACTCCTGATAAATTAGTCAAATAATAAAAATAAAAGGGATCTAAGGGAGTAAAGGGGGAAAAGTTTTACATCATGCTGGCCCACACATCGGATGTGTCCGCCAGAATGACTTCTTTTCCCTCTTCCAAGGTAGTGAAATCCATGATGAGGAAACGTTCGCCATCCCAATAAAGAAACAGCAGGGAATGGTCGTCCAGAGGTTTTGCTATATCAAAACGGACAGCGAGCACATCTGTTGCATCAGGTACCAACTCGAGCAGGGTGGCTGAAAAGAGGTTGTTCTGGTAAACCTTTCCTTCCTGCAGCTTTGGATCTGTCCTGAAGATCTTGGCAAACGTATTGGACAGCCATCCTTTCCTGTCAGAGCGAATGATAAAAGAGGCATCACCTGTGCGCTCCACTGATACTACAGCATTACACGCCGAGAGAACTCGGACATCGACGGGGTGTCCCAAATGGTACTCCAGAGTTCCTCCCATGTAAAAAGTAATAAAGGGACCGCCCGTGTTGAGGACCAGGACATGATCGGGTTTTCTTTCCTCCACGAAGGACTGAGCTGTCAGGGTATCTCTCTCAATCCCAGCAAAACTCGGCACGTAAATGAAAGGATAGTAGGCGGACAACACTAATCCTGAAGCCAGGACTCCAACGAGAAGGTACCAGCCGAAGCCCCGGGTGAAAAGCGGGGCCCGAGGTCCTTTCGGTGTCAATCGTTTGGCAAAGGGATTAATCTGAACAAGAGAAATGGCCAGGAGAATTCCTGCCGCTGCCAACGGGAAATAGAGCCCTCGTTCGCTGGCGTCAGCGCCCATCTGGGGAAGGAGAGCAAGAAGGTAAACGATAAGCGCCCACAAGACGAGCGGTCGGCGGAGAAAAGGAAATAGAGCCCATATCCAGAGGGCAAAAAGAACGAGACCTGCTACAGCAAGAGGAACTAGGGTTGAGGGGAAAAACCAGAAAAGACTGGGAGGTATTGGTGATAGAGTCGCCAGCCACATAATGGGCAGATGGAGCACAAGATGAGAAAGATAACGGGCGGGTGACGCCAAAGGATCAATATACATAAGATTATTCATACCACCGAGTTTAAGAGTGCTGTAAAAGCCTAGGTATAAGAAAAGAACCACCAGCGAAGGCACCCAGGAGAGCCAGTCGCGAAAGAACACTGGAATGCGTTTCCGGATTGTTTTCAAATCCAAAGTTGTCTCTTCATCTTTAGCTCCAGGCATCAAGAAAGTCATAAGAATCAGAACAAGAGGAGCTACGGCAGCACTTTCTTTGCATCCCAGGGCAAGAGCTAGGGTTATCAGAGAGCCAACAAGGGCGAAAGGGCGGCGTTTCTTGAGCCAGGCCATATGAAAGAGGAGGGAAAGGGTAATAAAAAAGACGCACAGGATATCCGTGTTGGTGGCGATCCAGCCAATGACCATACTGTGATCTTCACAGGCCAGGAAAAAGAGGCCGGAGAGAAAGGCGATAAGTGATTTCTGCGTCAATCTCCTGACGATAAGAAAGATTAGGAAAGCAATGCATCCGTGAAGGAGAATGGAGAGGAGGTGGAGAGGAAAAGCGTTTTCTCCGAGTAGTCTAATAAATCCTAGGAAGACGTAACTCGGGACTGGTCTCCAGAATCCTCCTCCAAGCTTCGCTTCCTTCCACCAGATATTGGTAAGATCTGGTATGTCCGTCACCGCCCAGAATCCCTTCCACCAGGTGAAAGGCTGGGAATCCTTATGGATGGTGTTCAGGATGAGAAGGTCATCCCCAGCAAACCCTCCTTTAAGATAAGGCCAATTGAGTACTAAGGAAAGGAGGATGAATACCGCCAGCATGAAAATGACTACCCAAAGCTTTTTCATTATTGCTCCTCTCTAAATATTTATTATTGGCAGAAATAATTATATTAATCGGACTCGCTTAAATTAAAATCTGCTGGCTTTATCATTTTAGGATATCGTGTTTTCTATCATATTTAATTTCAAATCAAGAAATAGATGAATCGGACTTCTGCTCCTCTTTAATCAATATAATCGTCTAAAAAGATATTTCAATGGGATAGTATTCTTATTTTGTAAAATGAGACTGAAGTCCTATCATAAAAAGCAGGTTTGAAGGGCGGGCAAAAGTCTAAAACCTTGAATAAGACCTGATTTCCATACAGGACATCTGTCACTCCTGAGGGACAGGCAAGATTCGTATGAGCTTGAAAATCCCCAGAAATTCTAATGGCACATTTATTGCAAAAATTAAAGAGGCCATCATGGTTTAAAAAGAGTAAGCCCAACTGAGGAGGACGCCGTGAAAAAGATATTGATCGTTTTACTGGCTATGGCATTGGTTTCCTGTATCAATCAAACAATCAACATGGAATCAAGGTTCTTAGATGACTATGACTTTGATGAAGTCTGGAGGGCATCTATCAGGGCAGTCGATGATATCGGTTTTACGATAGACAGTTTAGATTTTGAAACCGGATTCATCGGAGCTGAAAGCGGAACGCACATCGGCCAGAAAGTCCCTCCGCGATTAACAATCTTTGTTACGCAATTAAGAGGAAAAGTCTATGTCGACTGCAAAGTTCTCCAGAAGGAACAGTTTTTCGATATTTTTGGGCACGGAGAGAGAACTATCCGCAGATTCATGATCGCCCTGAACAGGAACCTCTGTCTCTAAGATTTCCAAGGGAGTAAAAACTTAAAGTACTAGAGCTTCAGCGCCATGGGTTTCAAAATTGAACTATAAAATATATATTGTAAAATATCTTTACATCATGGGTTTTGATTTTTTTGCTGAACACCTGTCATTTTTGAAGAACAAGGGAGGATTCCCTCTTTCTTTTTATGATCCCAGTGATTTCTGAATGGCACATATTTTGCAGAAATTGAGGTTAAGAAAATGGTTTGATATCCAAGGTGAGATAGGAGGATATCATGAAGAAGATTTTAATGGTTTTAGTGGCGTTTTCCTTTACCTCCTATTTCCATCAAATCCACACCTTCGACGAAGTCTGGCAAGCATCCATAAAGACAGTTGATGAGATCGGTTTTAAAATAGAAAATCTGGATAGGAACGCAGGATTCATAGGAGCTGAGAACGGATGTCTAGGGTGCCCTCTTCGATTGCTGATCATGGTCACTGAATTCAAAGGAAGAGTCTATATGGATTACAAAGTCCTCCAGAAGAAACCTGAGAACGATCCTTCGGAGGAAGATAAGGAAACGATCCGAAAATTCATAATGGCTATGAACAGGAACCTCAATCCTTAAGGCATTCGGCGAATTCTATTTTTCCGGAAACGACTATAACGCCCGCAATGATAGTTTAATTGTTCAGACTGCCCAACCTTTTCCGGGCCTATCGAAGGAGCCTTCTACGCTCCTCATAATGACGGATTAATTGTATGGGGTTGCTTCGTTGCTACGCTTCTCGCAATGATGATTATAATGCTCGCAATGACGATTATTATATGGGATTGCCGCGCTTCGCTCGCAATGGCAAATAAACTACTTAATACCCAATCTTCATTCCCATGTTGTAGAACATGAAGGCGAACCTGTCGGTAGCTTCATCGATTCTCTTGGTGGTGCTGCTGGCTCCGTGTCCGGAACGGGTCTCGATCCTGATGAGCACCGGATTTCTGCCGCTATGTTTTTCCTGAAGTGTGGCTGCAAACTTAAAGGAATGAGCTGGAACCACCCGGTCGTCGTGGTCGGCAGTGGTCACCAGGGTAGCAGGATAAGAAATACCTTCTTTGAGGTTGTGCAGCGGTGAATAGGAGTAGAGATTCTGGAAGTCTTCTTCCTCATCGCTGGAGCCGTATTCGACAGACCAGCCCCAGCCGACGGTAAATTTATGGTAACGCAGCATGTCCATGACTCCGACTGCAGGAAAGGCCACCTTGTATAGATCCGGTCGCTGAGTCATGCAGGCGCCCACCAGTAAACCACCGTTGGAGGCTCCGGCTATTGCCAGTTTATCTTTTGAGGTGTACTTTTCCTTGATCAGGTATTCGGCCGCGGCAATGAAATCGTCGAACACATTCTGCTTGTTATGGAGCATCCCTGCTCGATGCCATTTCTCTCCGTATTCGCCTCCTCCGCGCAGGTTAGCCACCGCATACACAACTCCATTTTCCAGCAGGACAATATTCAAGGGATTGAAGTAAGGAGTAATGCTGGCATTGAATCCTCCATAGGCATAGAGGTAAGTAGGGTTCTTGCCGTTCAACCGCAAACCCTCCCTGTGAACGATAAACATCGGGATCTTAGTTCCGTCCTTGCTCTCATAAAAAACTTGCTTGACAACATAATCTTCAGGGTCGAATTTCAACTCTGTTTCGCGAAAAACTTCTGACTTTCCGCTGTCGAGGTCATATTTATAAATTGTTGGGGGCGCGGTAAAGGAAGTGAAAATATAAAATAGGATTTTCTCTTCCCTTCTGCCGTAAAAACCGTAAGCTGAGCCCAGAGCCGGAAATTCAATTTCTTTCACCAAATTCCCATCAAAATCATGCTGGTAAACTCGCGTATTGGCATCTTTCAGATACGAGCAGAATAGCTGCCCGCCCGCGGCATTAGCACCGCGCAAAACATCTTCTTTTTCAGGAATGATGGTCTTCCAGTTCTCTTTCCCCGGATTCTTAGGATCCATGAGAATGACTTTGTTGTTGGGAGCATCGGTATTGGTGTGGATCAGGAATTTATCTCCCACGTTGTCGATCGGATAGCTGTCATACTCGAACCCAGTGATCAGGGGCTGGAAGTCCATGCCTTTCACGGAAAGGTCTTTATAATACAACTCATTGCCATGGGTGCCTTCGGATATGTATAAAAACAAATATTCTTCCTCTTCTGAAATATCCACTCCTTTGTACCGAAAAGGATGCTCCTTATCCTCGTAGATGAGCTTGTCTTTCTCCTGCGGATCGCCCAGCTTATGGTAGAAGATCTTTTGGAACTTGTTTCGGGCAGTTAATTCCTGACCTTTCTCTGGCTTATCAAAACCACTGTAATAAAATCCGTTTGCGTGCCAGGAGGCAGAGGTAAATTTTACCCAGCGGAGGTGGTCGCTCAATTCTTTCTTGGTCTCGATCTCCATGACTTTGAGTTCCCGCCAATCAGAGCCGGCTTCAGAGCGAGAATAAGTGACGTAGCGATCGTCTTTGGAAAATCCCACCAGGCTGATCCTTACTGTTCCATCCGGAGACAGTTCATTGGGATCGATGAAGACTTCTGGCTCGCCATCCAATCCTTTCTGGACGTAGACCACCGCTTGGTTCTGTAGGCCATCGTTCTTGTAGAAGAAGTAATACTCCCCTGCTCTGAACGGTGATGAATAGCGGGGATAATTGTAGATGTCGGTTACCCGCTGGTGCAGCTTTTCTCTAAAAGGAATATTCTCCAGATAATCAAAGGTGACCTTGTTTTGCTCCCTCACCCAAGCCTTGACATCTTCAGCCGTGTCATCTTCCAGCCATCGATAGGGGTCTGCGACCTTGGTGCCGAAATAATCATCGACCTGGTCGACCTTTTTGGTGACCGGGTAGGTCAGCGCTGCCTGTTCGACTTGCTTCTGACAGGCTGGCAGGAAAGCAATTAAAAATAAAGTTGTCAGGATTAAGAGTTTATTCCTCATTCATTCCTCCTTTTGATGAAATGACTTTTATTTTAAAGCGATACCAAGCTATAAAGAAAAAGGGAACAATCCCTCTGTATTAGAACGGTTTCTGCCTTTTTGCTTCACTCACGGTATAAGCTTATGATCGCGAATTACTTCTATTATCACAATAAAAAGGGAAGGTCAATTTTTCAATTTATTCGAACTCCTGCATCGCCTTCAGCAGCGCCTTTTCAATGGAAGGTGCGCCCATCCAGTGTCCCGCTGCTTCCACGATGATCAGTCTGGAATTGGAAAGCCGTTTATGAAGCCGGTAGGCATTGAGGGGCGGGCAGATCATATCGTATCTTCCGTTGACCAGAACGATGGGAATGTCCTTGATTTTATGGGCATCCCGTAAAAGCTGGCCTTCTTTGAAAAAACAACCATTGGCCATGTAATAGTTCTCGATCAGAGCCAGGGCAAAAACTATATCAGCGTTGTCTTTTGAATTAACAAAATTTTCAATAAATTCATCTGATATCTCTAACGAGCCCAACTTGAATTCATAGGCAGTCCAGGCCTTGCTGTATTTCTGCTGTTCAACAGGATCTTCACTCTGAACCAGCTTAAGGAAAACCTCTGGTGAAGGTTCTTGTCCAAGGACTTGTTTCAGTTTCTCGAAGGTCTCAGGGAAAAAAGAACGCACTCCACCGCCGTAGAAATGGTCGATCTCCTGTTTGGTGGCTGTAAAGATGCCCCGCAGCACCATGGCGCTAACGTTTTTTGGATAGGTTTCCCCGTAGGCCAGGGCAAGGGTAGAACCCCAGGAGCCACCGAACAGGATGATCTTCCCCAGCTTCAAATGTTTTCTCAGCCGTTCAATATCCTCCACCAGGTGTTGGGTTGTATTCTCGCGGATTTCGAATGAGGGGCGGGATTTCCCTGCTCCCCTCTGGTCATGCAGTACAATGAGATAGCTCTCAGGATTGAAAAACTGGCGGTAATAAGGTGAGGTGCCTGCACCAGGGCCACCGTGAAGCACAAATACGGGCTTTCCATTGGGGTCCCCGGAAAGCTCGTAATAGATTTCATGAAGCTCAGAGACTTTGAGGTAGTCACTCTTATAAGGCGTAATAGGTGGCCATAGTGCCTCCCGTTCGTTCTTGGCCTGATCCCTCTCGCTGCAATAGGCCAGGAAAACTAGAAAGATTAAAATGAGAGATATTGTTCTTAAGGAAAATTTGTTCATTCTAGGCTCCTTTTTGCGGATGAGCTTTGCTCATTTGAATTCGGGCCCGATTCCTTGTCAAGAGCCTTATTATCTATAAATTGGACAAGTATTCAATTTAGAGAACAAAGATATACCTGCTTTTCCGGCTATCTAAACCTTTTTTGAAGTGCAGGAATACATCTCCTTATTTTTTGGTTGGCAAGTATTTTTTCGGGAACTTGGCGACCACTGTGTATTTTGGATCAACCACATTGCCAACCCGAGTTACACCGACTTGAGAGACCAGCTGGAGAGCATCCCAACGGTCGAATCCATAATCTGACACCAGCCAGTTGATCAATTCCACATGAGCGGAACGGAAGGCATCGATGAGCGGCCGCGTGCTGGCTGCGACCATGATGTATTTATCGTTTTCGAACCGGGGCCAGTTGATTCCCTTCCCCTTAATAACATCTACTTTGACGGTGACTTCTAAAGGACACTCCAGGCCTGTCCCGCAGATTTCCCCGTCACCCTGGGCTGCATGTCCGTCTCCCAGCATGAACAGGGCACCCTTGGCAAAAACAGGAAAATACAAGGTGGTACCTGTCTTGGTCTCCACACAATCCATATTGCCGCCGTGCTCAGCAGGAGTGAGGGACATCACAGCTTCACCAAAGGCGGGTGCTACTCCAACAGTTCCTAAGAAAGGATGGAGCGGAATTTCAACCTGGCTGATCTTGCTGGCTGGCAAATCCAGCGTGGCGATGTTTCTATCCAAGTCCATTTTCCAGATGTAGGTTCTCTCAGGAAGAGGATCGGTGAGCATGGCCGTGTAGGTCTCGCCTGTTAGCACCCCGAAGTTAGGCAAGTGGGTGGAGACAGCATGATCTCTGTTGGGTCTTACTTTTATAAGTTGGAGAACCAGAGTATCACCGGGCTCAGCTCCTTCCACATAGAAGGGACCGGTCTGGTGATTCACTTCCGGAAGATGAACCAGCTCGCTGGCGCGCTGATCCTTCCGGGTGACTTTATTGCCGAAAGCATCGAGGGTGGTGGTGATGAGGGTATCGCCGGGTTTGAGTTTTAACACAGGCTCATGCTTGCCATCGTAGGTGAAGTAATATTTGGTGGGCTGGAAACGGTAGGTCTGCTGGGTAAATGATAAATTCGGAAGGCTTATAAAAAAGAGAAAAAAGACCAGAATCGCAGAGAGTTTTAAGGAAAGCGATGATACATTCATGTCTGCCTCCTTCTTTTAGACATCGGGCAGAAGTCTTATAGCATAGTGGTGATTCGGAGTCAAAAAGAGAGATTAGATCCTCTTCTCTTACGAGATTGCCTCTAATAATGGGGACGGTTCTATTTTCCTTAAAAAAGAAAACATAATAAAAAGAGATCATACAGAAAATAGAACCGTCCCCAATGTATCACAATGACAGTCGCCTTCTTTTCGCAATGACAATTATCTTTTATGAGATGGCAGCGCATCGCTCGCCATGACAAATATAGTATTCACAATGACATTTAAGGGTCGCTTGACTTTTGGGAAGCGGAGTGATAATTCAAGATTCTTTCAAACCAAATTATCTACAGGAGGAGGACCGATGGCTAAGAAACGCTTTTTGACTTTAAAAACTCTGTCCGTACTGGCAGGGCTGGCTTTAGTCCTATCTGGATGTGTCAGCGAAGAGCAAAAATTAAAACCTGCTTTGGAGAGCATTACTGCAGAAGACTTGTCCCGAGATGTGCAAATCCTATCCTCGGATGAATTCGAGGGGCGGGCGCCGGCCTCTAAAGGCGAGGAATTGACGGTTGCTTTCCTGAAGGAAGAGTTCGAGAAGCTGGGACTGAAACCCGGGAATGGCGAGAGCTTCTTCCAGGAAGTTCCATTGGTTGAAATCACGGCTGATCCTTCAGTCAAACTCGAAATAAAGAGTCAAGAAAGAAAAGTTTCATTCGCCTATGGCAATGAATTCATGGCCTGGACATTGAGAGTCGTCGAGCAAGTTGGGTTGGCTAATTCTGAAATGGTTTTTGTCGGGTACGGAATAATTGCCCCAGAATACAACTGGAACGATTATGAGGGCCTTGATGTGAAAGGAAAAACCGTGGTGATGCTCGTCAATGACCCAGGCTTTGCAACAGAGGATCCTGAGTTCTTTAAAGGCCGGGCGATGACCTATTATGGCCGCTGGACATATAAGTATGAGGAAGCTGCCCGGCAGGGAGCTGACGGGGCATTGATCATTCACGAGACTGAACCCGCGGCTTACCCCTGGGCCGTGGTCGAGAACAGCTGGTCTGGACCAAAATTCAACTTGACCAGCGAGGACAACTATCTCTCCCGCTGCGCTGTTGAGGGATGGATCACTTTAGAAACTGGGCAGAAGCTCTTTAAAGAGGCAGGTTTGAACTATGAAGAAACAAAGGCTGCCGCAGCGACCCGGGATTTTAAAGCGATCCCTATGAACCAAAAGGCATCGGTCATCATAAAAAATAAAATAAGATATGCCAACTCGAAGAATGTCATGGCCCTCTGGCCTGGCTCGGACCGGGCTGACGAATGTGTTATTTACATGGCCCACTGGGATCATTTTGGGATTGATCCTTCCCTGGAAGGTGACCAGATCTTTAACGGAGCCCTCGACAATGCCACGGGGACAGCTGCTCTACTTGAGCTGGCCGAAGCCTTCACTAAGCTCGAGTCACCTCCTTCTCGCTCGATTCTTTTTCTCTCGGTAACTGCCGAGGAGCAAGGCTTACTGGGTTCTTATTATTATGCGGCCAATCCAGTATTTCCCGCGACAAAAACTGTCGCTGTCATCAACATGGATGCTCTGAATATTTACGGCAAGATGAAGGATATCACGGTCATCGGCTACGGGAATTCAGAACTCGAAGATTATTTAGCGGCTGCCGCCGCAGAACAGGGACGAAGGGTTCGTCCCAACCCAGAGCCGGAGAAAGGGTCCTTCTTCCGCTCGGATCATTTTCCTTTTGCCAAACAAGGCATCCCTGCCCTTTATGCAGATAGCGGGATCGATCATGTCGAGCACGGAGAAGAATGGACCTTGGCTCAAACAGATAAATACACAGCCGAAAAATACCACAAGCCCTCCGACGAATATGACCCGAATTGGGACCTTTCAGGAGCTATCGATGATTTACACCTGCTTTTCAAGGTGGGCTACCGGTTGAGCATGGAATCCACCTTCCCCATCTGGAAGGAGGGAAGTGAATTCAAGGCAAAAAGAGATGCAGATATGGAGGCAGTTAAAGAGTAAGGATGAAGGAAAAAGTCTTTTTCGAGAACAGCAGCGGAATCAAGCTTTGCGGGATCTTATCGAATCCGAAGGCTGAGAAGGAAAAACCCATTGTCATTCTGTGCCATGGGTTCTTCAGGAGTAAGGATAGCAAAACTTATGTAGAATTAGAGAAAATTCTGAACGAAAAAGGCCTATCCACTTTAAGGTTTGATTTTTTTGGCCATGGAGAGAGTGAAGGGAAATTTGAGGAGGTCACGACTTCTGAAGCAGCTGATGATGTCTTGAGCGCGATCAAATTCCTGAAAGAATCAGGATACGGAAAAATCGGACTCATGGGTTCAAGCTTTGGCGGGATGGCCAGTATCATAGCTGCCTCAAAAGTGAACGACCTGTATGTTCTGGCCTTGAAATCTCCGGTCTCAGATTATTCGAGCATCTTTCAAATTCACCAGGAAGGACAAGAATTCAAAGAAATAAAAGAAAAAGGCTATACCTATCTGACAGACATTGAGGGTAAAGAACGCAAGCTAAATATTTCCTTTTTCATCGATGCTCAAAAAGTAAATGCCTACGAGGCGGCTAAGAATATCAAAATTCCCACCTTGATCGTTCATGGAGATAAAGATGATTCTGTTCCTATCCAACAAAGCAGAAGGACGGCCAGCTTGATGGGAAATTGCAGGCTGGAGGTCATTGAAGGCGCAGATCATGGCTACTCCATCGAGGAACACTTCCAGAAGATGTTGGATTTGATTTCAAGATTTATTGTCGAGCGTTCTCAGGAATTGGACGAAGATCGAGACTAGAGAAGAGAATAAAGAGTTGGGGAAGTTAGTCTACCTGTAATAAATTCTGAACTTTATCATCCACGGCAAAGATTCCCCTGCTGTAGTTCGACAGTAGGATCACTGTATATCCGCTGTCAAGATACATGCTCAGTTTGGCGTTGATGCCTGTAAAACCACCCGAATGTCCCACTATTCGCCCCTGAGTTTTGCTTTCTTTTATTCTGAATCCGTAACCATACCGGGGAGATTTGAGTTCAGGCTTTGGCGACATCAGAAGTTCTCTTGACTCTTGACTGATGAGTTTATTCGTCCGCATAGCTATGTCGAACCTCAACAGGTCATCAGCCGTCGTGAAGCCGCCTCCCGCAGGTCCGCCCCTGATGGTGTGCTCGAAAAGATTGTTCCGCCAGGTGTATCCCTCGTCACTGAACTCCTTCTCATAGCCCATGGCTAAGTTGGGAACGGGTTTATCCATCTCGTAGGCGTCGGTGTTGGTCATCCCAGCGACTTTATATATATGCTCTCTCACATAGTCGTAATAGCTCTGTCCGGTGACCTTTTCAATGATCGCGCCCAAGAGATGAAATCCGGTGTTGCTGTACTTCCATTTCGCTCCAGGTTTGAATGCCAGCGACTCCTTGGATACGATGGGTTTATAGTCGCCAACATTTCTGAAGAGCATTCGGGAAGATTTCATGAATTCATCCGTAAAAAAGCTGCCCAATCCAGAAGTATGGCTGAGAAGGTGAGAGATTTTCACCTCCTGGCCAATCTCTAGTTTCACCCATTCCGTGTCGAGATATTTGCCGATGGGATCACTAAAGGACAGCTTTTCCTGTTCCACTAATTGAGCAATGGCTACTGCAGTAAACATCTTGTTCATAGAGCCGATATTAAATTTTGTATCGATTCGATTGGAGACATTATACCTCTTGCTCGCCAGTCCGTAGGCTTTTTTAAAGAGTGGCTTCCCATCCTTGGCTATGAGCACCACACCCGAGAAAATATCGGCTTCATAGAGTCTGTCAACAAAAGTTTCCAGCTTCTTGACGATCTCTTCATCGCTCAGTTTCTGGGAAAGAGGAATATCAGCAGGAGGCTCTGACATCATGATTCCCATCCCTGCGACAAGGTGGGGTGAATCTGGCTCAACTTGGATCCTTAACTTGTTCCATCCTCCGGTCAACTTGCTCTGGACAATAGCCGTCAGCTCATACTCCGATGATTCTGGAAAACTGTGCACCTCGAATCCTCTGTTTTTATCATAAATTTCGCTAAAGACAGCCAGGTGTCTCTCCAACGGGGCAATTTTCCGGAAGCTCTCTGCAACATGCTCCCTAAAATAGGACCGGAAGTGGCTGCGTTTTCCAGAATTGAATGCTCTCAGCAATTCTGCCATTTGTTTACCAGCCGGGGTGTGGGGGAAGTCTGGTTGGGGAAAAGAAGAGGTTGGAAGGCTGATGATTAATATAATCAGCCATGGTAAATAAAAAAACGATAAAATTTTGCGGTAAGTTTTTGGATTCATTGGGAGAACCTTCTTGGAGTATGATATCGAGCTCTTTCTGGACATTACAATATATATAACGTGCTTGTCAGGCCAAAAGTTTCTGCAGTAACTGTCCCCGCTAGCAGGATGAGAGCGCCAAGCTCCCTGGGGGAGTCTGGCTGAATAAAGCTAATTCAGGAGGTACGAAAAATGGAATGATTCTCCGTGTCTTTCGATGATTAATTCAAACCGATTCTCGTTCTTGAGTCTTTTCCATAAACGGGCCAGGTCAGCCACATCATTCAACTCAAGGCCATTTATTTTTCTTAGGATATCGCCCTTCATAATTCCAATATCAGATACGATGCTTTTCTCCGGCAAGTTTGTCACCTGAAGCCCCCTGACTTCTTCATTAAAATAATAAGGGGAAAAGTGGGTCTCTCTGGTGATCGTCGGCCATTCTTTCACGATTCTTCTTCCGATCTCAAAGCGTCTGAATTCACGGCGCTGAGTATTGATCTGGCTGTCCGGTATGAATTCATCTCCTCTGGGATCAGGAGCTGCTCCACCCAGATTCAATGGAGAAATCTGATCAGTGGTCACTCTCAGGTTCGTGTTTGAGGAAGAGAAAAAAGAATAGACCTCAGCACCAGGATAAAAGGCAGCCCAGGCAAACCAGTAACTGATGAAGGAACGGGTGGGGATTAATCTCTGCCCTGCTCTCGGACCCGAGACCCCGCTGCCAAAAATGTCCCACTTTGTTCCCTCGTTATCTATCATGATCACCGGGAGCTCCCCTACTATAGGCTCAAAGGTGAGAATTGTTCCATCTGCTAATGTGCTTTCAAAGGATACGGCGAAATTTTTATCCGCACTTCCAACAATAACAAGAGGCAGGTCATTGAAAACTTCGTTGATCACCTTCACAGTCTCATCAAAGGATGATAGAGGATAGACCTTGGTTTTATTCTGGACGATCAGACCATGAACCCTTTCTTTCACGTGGAGCCTTGAATCCGTATTGCTCACAGGAAACAGGAGGTCATCGCTTGTCTTGTAATCTCCGTAGGGGTAGTCGCCGTAGTTTCTGTTAAAGCCGGTATTAGTGGATAGCACCACGGCCTGCGGAAAAAGCTGCTTCCAGGTTTCCCAGGTCGTCTCAACAACCTGTATGGAAACAGGTTCATCATTGATGCGAGGCCCGTTCACGCACAGATAAAGCATTTGCGACCAATTGCTATCAGTCCCCCGGTCATAGGGAATAAGATTGGAATTATAGAGAAGGCCGGAAATGCCAAAGGTTTTATTGCCAGGGAATTCAGTCGTATCCCAGGCCATCCCTGAGCCTGTCAGAGGGCAATAAGTCAAGGCAAAAAAAGTGCCTTCAATCGTGTCATTGACGATTTCATGCCAGTCAAGTATAGGATGAGAATAGGCTCTGACAATACTGCCGACCTTTATTCCGACGACCAGATCATTATCTTTAAGGTAGGTAGCTTGGTGCACTGGAATGAAACTGGGATTGGTGAGAGCTGGAATTCCATCCCTTCCAGGGCCTCCATCCTGGACCTGGTCCTCGGGAATTAACCACGAGCCTGATAAGTCTGGTTCTGTGGTGGAATCGTGATCACAATAAGGCAGAAAAACGAGCCCTAAAATTAAAACCCATTTAAGGAATCTTATGTTTAGCATTTTATCTCCTTAGAAAATTTATTTTTAAATTTCATAAAAAAAAGAAAAGGATACTAAGAAAGTGGTGGTAAACTGCCGAACTCCACTGAGCTTTCGGTAGAGGGGAATCTCCCCTTCGGTCTTGAATCCCATATCTTTGGTTATATGGAACGTAAGTCCAGGAACCAGGTAGACCCAATGGCCACCCGTGTTCGGGATGTCTGCCTGGAGACGCTTGTCACTGCCTGCCCACCTGTACCGTCCGTAAAGCGAATAGCCAACAAGTTTTGGAGCCTGACCTATCACACCAAAGGAAGCAATGATTTCATTCCCGAACTTATAATCCCTGCTGTTGGAGCCGTTGAAACGGGATGAAACGCCAGCGAAGACTTGCAGGCCGGATAATATGGGAAGATTGCGGGAAGCATAGCCCCAGATCATATAATCCCAGGAACCTGTCCCGGGCTGCATGTCCTCGGAGGCGATCCCCACAATTTTGGCCTCAGATTGACCTAACGGCATCTTAACGCCTCCGCCTAATGAAAATTCTATCTGATTAGGGGTCGAACCAGAAAAAGGTGAGTACTGCAGAGTCAGCAAGCTGTCGCCCAGGCCTTGAGTATGAACAGGAAGAGAAGTGCTGATACCGACCTCCCTCTCTTGCCGGGCAAGACTGAAGACAGCCCTGAGGGTAAAATTTCTGGTTAAAGCATACCTGGTATCAAAGAGCAGGAAATGAGCAATCCGTTTCCTCTCAGTATCGTCCTGAATTTTCTCCGACCCTTCTACTAAATCATTTATAACATGGTATTTATAGGTCAGCTCAAAGTGCCATTTCCTCTCCTTCAAGGTCGAAAATTCTAGGGGATTGTAAAGAGGTATCCCGGCGCAACTGCAGGTCTGGGAATTCAAATACGTTTCAGACACACAAAAGATTGTCAGGGCAACCAAGATCGAAAACAGGTGATTCTTCTTCATTTTCTTAATTTTCCTCGGACTCTAAGGAGAAGCGGGGCGGATGATATAGATCCGTGAAGCATTTTTTTCTTGAAATTAGCGTATTAAATACTACAAAACTTATAAGAATTATATAATATAAAGAGGAATCTGTCAAACAAAAGGAGATATTTAGTGTGGCAGAATGATGGTTAATCGAGGACGTACCGGGGGTAGGTTTTCTTGGCGTCCTCGGCTTCCTCGAGTTCGATATCCTTGGTTATGAAAGGCTTTTCTTGGGAAGTTCGATCCAGAATCTCCCCGTCTGGCCCGATGATCCAGCCCTGACCTCCCAGGTCTGCCCCTTCTCCTTTGAGATTGATACGATTCGAAGACAGGCAGAAAGTCCCGGAGACGACTGCTGCTGCCCGGCCAGCCACCAGCCATTTCTCTAAAGTTGATTTTGGGGTGGAGCGGGGACAGACCATGATGTGAACTCCCATTTTGCCATAGGCCCGGGAATGTTCAAAAAACCATATTTCCGTGCAAATCGAGAATCCTACCAGCGCTTTGCTGACCTCGATGGGCACGAAATCATTATCCCCCCGATCGTACCAGGAAGCCTCCCAAAATCCTTCTTCGTTCGGCAAATAGTACTTGGAATGAACCGCCTGGTATCCATAGGTCGGATCCCAGATAAAGCCTTCGTTCAAGCGCTTGAGGCCAGAGTCAACAGGGCGCGTTCCAAGAACAGTGGCTGGGGCCAGCTCTGTTAGGCGTTCCATCCATTTATCGTGGGCTGCCACAGCATCTTTCCATGTTTGGGGATCATAAGGACGTTTCCAGACGAACCAGGGATAAAAAGCCATTTCAGGTAGCAATACCAGTTCGCTTGCCTGAGCTTTCACATGGCCGACCAACTGCTCCCAATCCTGGGCAAAGTCATCAGGGTCGTTGTTCAACTCGCAGACCGTGACTTTCATTGAGCTTATTTTATCAAAAAGAAAGAATTTTCCACAGAAATTATTGTGAATTTCGTGAAAATATCCTCACCGCCAAGAGAACAGAAAGAGAATGGCGATTTCGTATGAACTCCACCATCAGGATCGATTTTTATGAATCGTCATGGTGAGCGAAGCGAGGTGATTGAATAGAGAAGAGGTTCTTAAAACGGCGATTTTGTCTGTAAAAACGAAGGTTTAAGGGCTAGAAATGCACCTAAATTGTATCTATCTTCATGAAAATAATTTATTTAGCTTGGTCTGACCCCGATTAGAGTTCTGCTAGAGCGGTGGCAGCTTTGGCGTAATCAGGTTTGATCTCCAGGGATTTCTTGAAAGCCTTCTTCGCTTCGTCCGTTAAACCCTTTTTCTTGTAGGCGACTCCAAGGTAATAATAGGATTCATGACAAGGATCTTTCTTGACCACAAACTCCAGGTCTTCTATAGCGCCATCCACGTCTCCTCCGAAGCCTTGCGGAGCCATCAGTCGTCCCATACCCCGGCCAAAATGAGCCATGACGTTATCAGGGTCCAGCTCCAGGGCTTTGTCATAGGCCTGCATGGCACCCATACCGTATTTCATGGCGTCCATCGGGCCCCCCTGAGACAGATTCCCCATCGCTTTGCCTTTCCAAGCATGAAGGTCAGCATTATCGGGATCTTCGGCAATCATAGATTCCACTACCTCCAGTGCCTCTGAATATTTCTGTTCTTCAAACAGCTTCTTGACTTCAGCTAATGATTTCTCTCCAGTGCACTCCTCGCTCTTCTCCTTGGGTTTCTCCTTAGCAGGGGCTGGTTTTTTCGCACCCCCCAACTTCTTTTCTAATAGCTGGGGCAGATACTGCATGAGAACAGGAAGCATTTGCTGGAGGAAAGATGGCTTCTTTTCTTCCACTGGGAAGAGTTCGACTCTTACCGTATCACCCTCAATGATCAAAATACCGAAGGGAATGGCTTTGCCTCCCATGCCTCCTCCGAAGCCACCCATCGCTCCAACGCTTCCCATGCCATAGGATATCCTGGCAAAGGGAATAACTACTGTATTCCCAGAACGAATGGGTTTGCCGATCACCGAGTCAATCTTTAAGTTCGCCATCATTTTGTTAAAGAGGGAAAGGGAATCATCGAGAGGAGACTTTTCTTGTGCCCACAGTGAGCCTGTTAAAAGAAAAAGCCCAACCAACGCTATTGTTAAAAGTTTTTTCATTTTCATGGCTTCCTCCTTATTTCCTGGGGACCTTGGCTACACTTATGAATTTTGTCTCTTCTTTGGTGATCACAATGAATCCCAGGGGTTTAGCTTCTCCACCCATACCGAATCCCACGCCTACGGGTCCTTGGCCTTGGACTGAGCCGCCTCCTCCTCCCCCATAGCCGACATCGATCAGCATTACGGGGATGATGGTCACTTTGCCAACTTTGATAGGCTCACCGACAATGTTTTTCACATGAATGTTGCCCAACAGGCTGCCGCTCATGGACTTGGTGAACATGGATACCGGGTGTTGGGCTGGAACTTTGGCTTTCTCTTCAGCAGGAGCTTCTGCAAAGGACAGGGAAAAGAGCATTAAGCTCATCACCGAGAATAAAAGAAATTTTTCTCTCAATTTTGTTCCTCCTTTATTGGACTTAAATTTGGTTCCTGATTATTTTTTCAGTTTAAAAACTCTTCAAGAATATTTCAGTCCATCGGTCCAGGTAAATCCTGAAAAATTCCGATGTGCTTGCAGGCCGAAATTCAACCTTCAATCTTCTATACGAAATAGCTATTAAATTGTTTTGCGCCGAGAAACAGTTTTTTTGATGAGATAGCTTCGGCCTCCGGACCTCGCCATGACGAATGTTTTTAGTCACTCCCTTGAATTAAAAATCAGTGTATTTGGTTAATGTCTTCTTGAGTTTTTTTACGATGTCAGGGGCCTTTATGTCTTTTTCCATCAAAATATCATGAGGGCTGTACATCTTGGTTCCGTAGAATGAAGCATTGGCCTCATAGTCGATCTGGAGGGAGGCTCCTTTTATGGATATCCCGGCAAACAATCCCTTGCTCTTCGAATAGGAATAAATCTCTGCCTCAAGGTCAATGTCTGTGCTTGCCTCTGCGCTCCGGCCGACTGGACCAGCTACAATACTGGCATCGACTCCCAGTGTAAACTTGCCTTGGGTGATATTATCAATGCTCTTCCGGCTTTTGAAAACCAAGATAATATCGGCCTTCTGTACCCCGATCTGCCACCCGATGCTACCTCCGGTTATGGTGATAAAAGAAGGATTACCCCAATTCCTTTTATCTTGAACCGTCAGGATTCCTTTTCCGTACCGGCCTCCGATTCCGTAGGCGGCCTTGATGACTCCTGGCAAAACAGCAATCCCATACGCCTCGCTCAACAGAGCTTCTGGTATTCCCTCTTCAGATATTTCCATGATCTCTTCGATGACCTCAATTGCTTTTTCGATCTTTTCGACCTCAGCCTTCTCCGAGACACCGGTTTCTGCTCTTCCAGAAACCGAGCTCAAGACCATTATTAAAGAAAAGACGGGAATGAGAACTATGGATGTTTTTTTCCGGCTAATACTCATCGATTCCTTCTTTTTAGAATTAATTTTTCTTTTAGCCCACACACAACAAGAGCGATTTGGCATTCGAGTTACTGAGCTTATTTCTTTTTCTTTTCGATTTCTTTTGACTTGCTGCTTTTTTTCTGCTCTTTGCTCCACTTCTTGACACGTTTGCCCAAGTCATCAAATATAGGCTTCATGGATTTTCCCCATTCTTTCATGCTCTTGGATAAATCCTCGGCAGGCGACTTGAATACATCGCCGAGCTCCCTGAATTTGTCTCCGAGTTCGGAAAGGGATGGCTCGATGGCCTCATCAAAATCACGGATCTTCTTTTCTGCCCTATCCAGGTGGGGCTTGAGCTCATCACCGAGCTCTTTGAATTTCTCTCCGATCTCGGCGAAAATATCCTTTTCCTTCTTACTCATATCATTCTCCCTTGGAATAAAAAATAGACTCCTATTCTAATTTATTTATACGTATCAATAAAGAGGAAAGTTCTAGCTGGAATAAAGGTGGATCAGGTTTACGAATTTAGTTCTTTTTGATTGTTGTTAACTTGGAGACGAACTTCTTAAAAGGATGATTTTGCCCCTAAAAACAAAGGTTTAAGGCTTAAAAACACCCCTAAATAACATCTAACTTCTTGATTCGGAATGAAGTAGCTTGGTCTGACCCCCTATTGCTTAAGGATGAGCAGGGAAAAGGTATCCGGTACAATAATATAATCATCCTTAACAACTGCACCCACAGCTTCACCAGGAGTGTCATAGGAGTCCACAAGTTTGGGAGCCCGGGGATTGCTGAGGTCAAACTTCTTCAGCCCTGATGTCTCATCCGAAACATAGGCAGAATTTCCTTGAATCGTGATATGGTTGACAAAGCCCTTCATTCGATAAGAGCCGACGACCTTAGGCGCAGCAGGATCGCTGATGTTAATAATCTGTAAACCAGAATCACCATCTGCCACCAGCGCATAATCCTCTTTCAAGGCTACGCCGGTTGCTAGGCCGGGAGTTTCTAGGGAGCTTAAAAGCTTCGGTGAAGACGGCTCTTGTATATTCAGGATATGAAAACCAGTATCACTGTTGGCCACATAGGCACAATCTCCTCTAACTGTGATCCCGTAAGCAAACCCCGTCATTCCAACCGAACCAGCGATAAAAGGAGCAGAAGGGTCACGAATGTCTATGATATGGAAGCCGGAAAGATCAGACGTCATATAGGCATAATTTTCTCTTACGACTATGGCTCTGGGAACCCCTGGCACCCGAAGTTCATGTTTGAGCTTGATCCTGGAAGGATCGCTGACATCATACAATTTGAGAGACCATCTATCGGTGACATAGACGATGTTTCCGCTGGCGGTCATTCCATGGACTCCGCGCATGCGGCCGATCGAGCCCACAATATTAGGAGCAGAGGGATGGCCGAAGTCAATGATCTGCAATCCTGAAAGGTCTCCCACAGCATAAACATAATCCCCTATCACTGAGGCCGAGATGATCGAACCAGGGGTGTAGTATAAGCCAGCAGCCATGGGCCTGTCCGGATCAATAATCCGGAGAAGATGAAGGCCGGCAAAATAATCAACGACATAGGCATAATCCCCATCTACAGCGACATCCCAGGCTTCGTTGTACATGGTGTACAGCTTTTTGGCTTTAAGCACTGGTGATCTCGGGTTGCTGATGTCTATGATCTGGAATCCACCGTCATAAAGACTGCCCACATAGGCACAATCTCCTTTTACGGTTATTCCATGGGCATACCCGGAGGCCAGGAAAGTGGTGACCAGCGAAGGTGAAGACGGATTCTTAATATCTATTATCTGGAGACCTGGAGATCCATCGGCCACATAGGCATAATCACCGGAGAGGGCGACGTCTTCGGCGACGCCTGAGGTATCAAAGGAGCCGGCCAGAGTGGGAGCCCTAGGTTGACTGATATTTACAATCTGTAATCCAGCCTCACCATCGGCAATATAAACATAATCACCCTTTACAGCCACCCCTTCTGATAAGCCGGGTGTATCAAATAAACCAGCCAGGGAAGGCGATGAAGGATCGCTGATGTCTACAATCCGCAATCCTCCCTGGCCATCAGCAACATAAGCATACTTTCCCCTTACAGTTATGTCTTTGGATTCACCGGGCGTGTCGTAGAGGCCGTGAAGAGCAGGTGCTTTGAGATCGGACACGTCAACGACCTGTAAACCTTTCTTCCCAGCCGCGATATAAACGAAGCTGTCTTTTTTATCGATGCCGAATCCACCGCCAAGGAACAGATGAGTGACATAGGCAGGTTTGCGTTTATCAGAAATATCGAGGATAACGAGCCCGTTTAGGAACGAACAAAAGGCGTGGTCGCCTTCTATTTTTGCATCATATAACTTTGACCAAAGAATGCTGCTCACGTATTCAAGACCATTGGCCTCTGATACTGCGAGCCAGCTTAAGCCCATGAGAGCAACGACCATAATTACAAAAAACAGCTTTTTTACTTTATGGCCCATATTATCTCTCCTTTATTTTATGAAATTTCTTTGCTTCGCTCACCACGACGATAGACTCTTATCCTATGACATTCTATTTCTCTTTATTCGCAACTCTTACTTTTATTTATGAGATTGCTTTGGTGCTACGCGCCTCGCAATGACAGTTCAAAGCCTTGGATAGACAGTTCAAAACCTCGCAATGACAATCTCAAGCTTCGTAATGACAGTTTCAGGTCCTGCCATGATAGTCCCAGGCTATTTCATGACAATCACAGGGTTCGCTGGGTGAATCTATTTTCAGCCTCTCGAATTCGCAAACCCGTTCTCGTCATGACAGACACTAAATCAAAATATCTTCTTCCCAGCCCAATTTAATTAAATCTATTCTGCTCCAATCACTGGTTCCAATTCCATGCTTGAGGTCAGCCATCTCTATATGCCTCGGCACCGGAGGAACTGCCCGCGCCCTCCCAAACTGTTCGGTCCGCTTCGCCATCAGGAGCCGAAGGCCAGTCGCATCCACAGCCACCGGGTCTTGGCCCACAATGAGTCCTCTGTAGCGCCATACATACCTGCGGCTGAAATGATGGGGTCCGCGGCCGTGATACTGAGGAGTCAAGGCGCATAAAACATTCAACCGGGTTTTGCCTTTTACCTGGGGCAGTTTGAAAAGAGCCCCGAGATTCGAGCAGCTGTTAGGATGATAGGCAGGTTGAGATTTTGCGAACATGACGTAGTTTTTCAGGCACCCGCTGACACCGGAAAGGTAATGGGTCCTTAAAGGCCTGACATTGATCAGAGAAGTGGCTCTCTTGAAAACCGGATTGCGTCGCACTCCACGATCATCGACACTGATATCTTCTTTCTTCACTCCGCAATCGATCACCCGGCGTTCGATGGCCTTCTCCAGCTCTGGCGGAGTGGGCAGGTAAGACCAGACATTGCTTTTGATGCCCACAATTTCACCTGGCTTTATCAGCTTTTGGAAGGCTTTTACAGGATCATCCTCTCCCAGGAGGGTCATGACGGCTTCATCAAGCATGTGATGAATGACCTCTCCGTTAAATCTTGAGTTTTCATCGACTGCTTCAGGATGACGGATGAGAATGACTCTGGACTTTTCCGTCTTTTCAGCGGGAAACCTGAGGGCAGCTCCTAAAACTGCAAAAGTGCTTCCCTTTATAAAATCTCGTCTGGTGATCACCTTTCCCATGACAGATCGTCTTTCATTGAATCGCGTTCATAAATATCTCTAAGCTCTTTTCTCGCCTTGAGCTCCAAAAAGAGTTGAATTCCTTGTCCTAAAGGTCACTTCTACCTTAAGAAATTCGACATCGAAAAAATATATGCCCTACAATAAAGGCAGCCAAAAAAAGAGTCAATAGAAAAAAGTAGGCACCTAATGCTAGCTTCTGTTGACGATGCTCTGCAGCCTTTGCTGTATTTTTTGGGGAAGAGACTCAGGCTTGTGCTCAACAAGAATTCTCTCCACCCTTTCTCCCGCGCGCTCAACCAGGCTCTTACCGCCCTCTTTTAACCAGGACTCATAGGTGCTCCTCTCAAAGAGTTTCGGGTACCAGCGCTCCCGGTAATGTTTAAGGGTATGTTTTGTATTCAAATATTGACCATCAGGGCCGACCTCAGCAATCACATCCAGAGCCAGAGTCTCATCGCTCACCTCGAATTCCTGGCTAAAACTTTTGAACCAGCTTACGATCTCATCGCAGATGGCCAGCTGGGCTAAAGAAAAAGTGAGGCCGGATTCCAGGTATCCCAGATCGTGAATGATATTGCCTCCGGTAAGCGTGGATGCCATGAGGGTTAAGGTGGCCTCTACAGCTGCTTGCTGGTCTACGACTTTGGATTCAGTGGCTCCTCCCAGTGAAAACATGGGCAGGCCGTAAGAATGAGCCAAAGCCTGGGCATGACCTCTTTCAGGCTCGCAAAAGGTGGATATCATAGTGCGCATATCAAGTTGTCCAGATGGCATCCCAGGCACGATGACCGGAGCTCCCTCCTGGTTTAACTGAGAAAGCACCAACCCGACCAGAACACCTGCGTAATCCAGAGCAAGAGAGCCAACCGGAGTAATCGGGCTGTTCACTCCTCCTGTTGAGGACGGAATATAAAGAGCAGGGAGTTTTTTTGAGGATAAGAACAACAGCTTCTGCAAGGCGTCTTTATTGTGACGAAGACCTGAGACCACGTTTATGTAGCAGGCAATATTCGGCTTTCTCCTCAACGCATCCTCACCGCCAGCTACTGCTTCAGCCATTCCTACGCAGTCTACACAGCCTTCAAACTCATAAGTGACGAATATGATGGGTTTAGTTGTATGGGTGAGCATAGCCTGCATTTGATGCCGATCGGCTAGGGCTTGGTCTACATCCGAAGGCAGAACCATGGACATCACAAAGTCTATGTTGGAGAGAGAATCGCAGAGGGTAATCCCTTCAATCAGGTCCTTCAAAAGGGGCTCACGGCGCTTGCCGTTCCGGTGGTCAATAATATTCAAACAGTCTGAACCTGGCCCATAGAAACAGCGATGTCCTTCCACCTGCATCACAGGATTTCCTTGGCGATCATGCAAAACGATCTGTTTTGGGGCAGTGGACAAGGCTCCCTCTACCAGACGAGTTGGCAAATGGACCAGGTTAGCCTCGTCGACTCTGGCCCCTGCCTTCTTGAGCATATCGATAGCTTCTTGAAGATCAAGACGCACTCCTACCCGCTCGAGTATCTCCAGGCTCGCTTCATGAATCTGGCGGCACTGGCTTTCGGTGAGACGGGGGAAAATCGTTTTATCAGGAATCCTGTTTCTATTATTTCTTTCTTCCATGCTTCTGATCCTCCTATTTGACAAACTTGCGCAGGATAATAAGCGCCGCCAACAGACCCAACATGCACACCCCGGCAATGAATATGAAAAAGTATCTGTATCCCAGGGCTCCTGGGTAGCCATCCAGCAAAGCTCCACCTGCCAGAGGCATAAAAATATCAGGCGTGTAGCCGATAACAGACACGATTCCAGTGACCGTGCCTGTCAGGGCAAGAGGGATTCCTCCCTCTTCAAAGGTGGCAAAATATATTCCCCTCAAGGCAAAAATGGCCACCGAAGCCAGGGCCGTATTGGCAACCAGGATCAAAACAAGCTTCGGGTTTCCGGGTGTGAATACAAACACGCCAAAACTGGCTATCAAGACCACGAACGACCAAGCTACAGCCCTGGACGCGCCTATCTTATCAGCCAGGAATCCGGCGCCTAAAGCAGATATTGGTTTTATCCACATCTTGCCTACACCTAATGCTCCCCCAAAGACAACACTCATCCTGAACACATCGGTGGCATAAGGTGTAAAATAGTAAGACCCCCAATAAGCACTGTAGGCGGCAAGAATGACGATAGATATCAGCCACACCACTGGCATCTTGAGGACCTTGATGATCTCCTTAAGCCCTATTTTTTCTTTTTTCTCTTCCCTGCCGGAGGAGTCTTTGGTCGAGTCTTCTAAGACAAACCAGGCCATAAGTCCTATTAAAATATCAGTCAGGGAAAAGAGAATGATGACCCAGGATAGACCCAGCGCTCCGCTGCCGAGGCGGGCAAACAGAGCTAATAAGGCTGTAGAACCGACAACCTCAGCGATGCCCCGGCCGCTCTCCAGGATTCCGAATGCTCGCCCCTGTTGAGTGCGCTTGCCCCAGTTTCGGGTGGCTTTAATCAGGGCAGCCCAGAAAGTTAGAGTCACGCTGACACCCCAAAAGGCATGAACAGCGATGCTCAGCGGGTAGGAAGGAAAAGTCGCAAAATATAGGCCCGCCATTCCTGTGGAGAGCATAGAGATAGTGATGAGTTTTCGCGGAGAGATCTTATCGGCCAGCCAGCCTCCGGGGAAATAGGAAATCATGGCTGCCACCCCAAACACACTCATCAGAATCCCCAGCTGCGTGTTGGATAGCTGGAGTGCCTCTTGTAGAGGAATATAGTAGACTTCCCTTAAATAAGGTAACAGGTAGATGATCCCGCCGGACAGGCATAGACAGGTCATTATCAGCCAGCGGCGGAAGGTGCTCATCGGTGATTTCTTGATGAGGAGCTTATAGCACAGCAAATAGGCGAAGTCAAAACCTGCCAGAAGTTGGCCTTAGGCTTCTTAAAACGACGATTTTAGCCCCAAAAATGAACGTTTAAGGCCAAAAAACACCCAAAAATACTACTTAAATTATTGATTATAATTGAATTAGCTTGGTCTGACCCCTTAATTAGCCGGCAGAGCCGCCACCTCCACCTCCGCCGCCTCCGCCTCCTCCGCTGAATCCTCCTCCGCCACCTGAGGAATAATGGGCGGCGGCAGTACTGGCGGCCTGAATAGAAGTGGCCATGGATTCGATGCTGCTGATCATCGCATTGATCCGTCCGACGCTGGCAAATGCGGCTCGACTGTAACCATGATACCAAACTGGCATTACAGCTTTTTCATCTTTGAGTATAGCCGGCAATATCTTAAGGATTCTCTCTGCATTGCCGAAAATGATCCCAAACACCAGGTAATGTTCCCAAAGTTTGTATGCTTCTGGCGGAAGATCTTTGAAGGATGAGAAATCATCCAGGAACCTGTCGAGGGCTCTCCATAACTCGTTCTCCCGCGCCCAATGAAGGGCTCTGCGTTTGATCTTCGGCACCAGGACTCCAGTGAGAACAATAAGAATCGGGTTCAAAGTGAGGATGCCAAGATTCAGAGTGACAGCCATGAATATGTTACGCCTCTTCACGCTCTTGGGCTCGATAAACTTAAGGTCCTTTGACTTTTTTTGAATCATCTTCGACCACTTCTTGTACCACTTCTGGAACTTTCTGGGAAATTCCTTAAAATAATTCTTCAGCTCTTCCAGTTCTAGTTTTGAGCCCTTTTTGGGGCCTTCATATCCGACTTCTGCGAACAGAAGCTTCAGGAATTCTGTCTCATAGGGGAGTAACGTGTCGTCGTTCAGGAAGTCTTTCCGGAGGGTAGCCCTGGTTTCATAGGCTTGCTTTTTACCAAAGAGTCGTTTTTTCTCCACCAGCCGGTCCTGCAGCTCGATATAACCGCGACGGGCCAGGTCAAAAAGAGTGGCGGTGAAGGAACGGGGTGTTATTTGTCGGCCTTCTCGCAGGAGAACTTCGACCAAAGGGGGAGATAAGTCTGAAGGAAGCCCCCGGAAATAACGGGGGATATCGTCAAATCTGTAATCTTTTCCGACTTTTTTCCAGGAATAAATGTAGAAGGGCAGCCACAGCAAAGGGCCGAGAATAAGCCAGGTGCCCCAGATGTAGAGAATACGCTTGATGCCTTGGCGTTTGCGTTCGGCCGCTTCCTGAGCCCGTTTAATCCTTTCGATCGTTTCCTGGACGAAGCGAGCTTCTTCCCGTTGGATGGACTCGAGAGTATGTCGGGTTGAAGGAATTCCGCTTACCAGTCCAGATGGCCAAACAACTCGAATCTCCACCGCCTGCTGAGAACGCAGGTTGTGTACTGTAAACCGGGCCGTCTTTTCGTCGACGATCTCTGACCTGCCCGTGAGAGGCCCGTGGCCATAGACCAGGATATCATTCCTGCTGGCGATGCCGTCAGGGAGATGAACGTTGATTATCACCCGCCCGGCAGGTTTGTCCCATCCAGGGCCGATGATCTGCCAGTAAAGCTCGGATACTTCAGGATAGCTGAAGATGCCTCCCCTCAGGCGGTAATGGACATGGAAGGTGCGGCGCTGGTTGCGAGCACTGTAATACCACTTGCCCTCGAACCGGCTGCTGGTCCTGGAAAGCTCCATCCTCAAGGGACGGCCGCTTTCGTCGACGATCTTGAAATCCTCGATGGTGACATTATAAGAATAGCCTTTCCGGCTAGCACGTAGAGGAAGCCACCAGGTCGCCCAGGAAAAGCTACCCTGGAAGTCATAGGTTCGGTACTCGTCTACCGTGAAAGAGCCGTCTTGTTGGATTCTCACCTCGATCCGGATTTCGGGGAAATAGAAATTCTTCTCGGCGGCCTCAACACTGGCGACCAGCGAAACGAGCAGAACTAAAGGAATAAGAATCCGTATAAAGGTTATTGGAATATCTTTTCTATTCATGGTTTTTAATCCTGAGATTCGTCTTTAGTCAAGATTTCGGGAAAAAAATAGCATAATCGTAGAGCTTTGTCGATGGGAAAAGTCAGCTCGAGTCGACTCCTTTTCTCCATTGGCCCCCTTCTTTGCAGCTCTTTTTTTGCTCATACATGTAACCGATTCAAAAAATGGAGAGTTTTACCGAATGAATAAGCAGCCGCGAGGAGACTTGGTTAATTTGTCAAAACGAACTCCAAAGAAAGAGAGGCCCTGGAGGAATCTGCGAGGGATTTCCCCTTCTTCCTGACAACTTTTATACGAAGTCTCAGAATGTATAGGGGGTTTAGCCATGAGAAAAAGCTTAATTACTTTTCTAATAGTGTGTTCAGCACTTCTCTTTATCAATTCTCAGCCAGCCAAAGAAGAAATGAACAGCCGAGGCCGGTTTTACATCATAGGAACAGGTCCCTCAGGACCGCAAATGGCCACGCTGCAAGCTCTGGAAACGATCACAAAAATGGAAGCTATAGTGGCTTCAAACGAGCATTTGGAATTATTCTCGGATTACATCAAAGACAAACCTGTTCTCTTTGATCCCTGGCAGGGATTGTTCGCCTTCATGAAGGAGCGACTTCGGCTTGTGGACAAGAGAGCCGAGCAGATCAAGGGCCTTCTGGCCGAAGGGAAAGATGTCGGGCTGCTCGATTCCGGCAATCCCTGTCTTTTTGCACCGAGCCACTGGTATGTAGAGAAGTTCGATCCCCAAGAGGTGGTCATTATTCCTGGCATGGGGAGCGACGCTGCAGCCATGGCTGCTCTGGGAAAAAGCGTGATTCCTGCCTATAATACCCGATTTGTTATTCAAACCTCTCCTCTGCTCCTGCTGAACCGCAGCCTGGAAGATACACAAGCCCTGAAAGACCTTGGCAAATACCCGAACACGATGATCCAATACATGGCCCTGGCGATGCCGGAAAAGCTTTTCGAGGTGCTCGGTGAAATCTATCCTCCGGATATGCCTTGCGCTGTGGTGTACTGGGCCGGCTATCCTGACCAGCAGCGAATCGTTCGCGGAACAGTAGCAGATATGGGCACAAAACTTGCCCAGGAAGAGGAAAAATACATGGGATTATTGCTCATCGGTCGCTTCTTAAAGGGCAAACCCTATAGAGCGAGCATGACCCGACCCATGCTAAAAAGAGCTAAAAAAGCAGAAGCTTTTCATTAGCCCTTCAATTTTCAGCCCGCGCTAATTCAATAAAATAACTCGTCTATACCAAAACCGAGAGCCCGAACTTCTCCTAACAGATGATTTTAATCAGCTGAAAATAACGAATCAAAAAGTGGATGGTCTCTTAAACCGATCATTTGAGCCTTAAAAATTAAGGTTTAAGGGCTAGAATCAGGCGAAAATTGAGTTTATCTTCTTTATAAAAAACAATTTATCTTGGTCTGACCCTATATATTAAGCGAAGACCTTGTGGGCGGATCGGATGGCTGTAGCGATGTTATTGCCGTTCCTGCAGATTGCCTTGCAGTTCCTACAATCAGAACAAGCCTCGAGGCTTTGCTGCGAAGGAATTCCTGAGTATGTTTCCAGAGCCAGCCGAGGACTGTGGTATCCATTATAGTACATGAGGCTGCGCATGATCTCGGGAATATCGACTCCCTTCGGGCAGGTAGAGAGGCATTCCTGGCAAGAACTGCAATAGTGCCCAGTCGAAGTGAACTTAACTTTGGCCAGCTGATGAACATCCTTTTTATCCACTTCTAAGTTCGCCATCACTGAAAAATTCTGGTTCAGATGATCAAAAGTGGTCATCCCGGGTATAGCACAAGCGACATTCTTATCGGCCAGAACCCACTTCAAAGCAGATTCAAAGTATTTCTCATCCCGCTCCCCTAAATAATCATCAAATTTCAAGGCCATGGGCTTCATGACCACGATTCCAATTCCGGCCTGGGCAGCTTCTTTTATCGCTTGCTTCAGCTCATCCTTGTTGGATTTTAAGAAATTATGAGCTGTTAAGATCACCTCATACTGGCCGTTCTTTATTGCGCTGCGGATGACATTGTGCTCGTTGGAATGAGTGGAAAATCCAACAAACCGGGCTTTTCCGGTTTTTTTGGCCGCAGCTAAAGCCTCCAGGACTTCACCATAGTTGACCATCTTTTCGTTATAGACACTGTGATTGTAGAGAATATCCACATAATCAGTCTTAAGCCTTTTTAAGCTCGTCTCCAGCATCTCCAGGAAGGATTCCTTGGTCGCCTTGGGAGTATAGTTCATTGTCCTTCTATCTCTGGGCAGTGCAACTTTGGTGGCAATGATCACCTTATCTCTCATTCCCATGGATTCTACGACATCCCCGACCATAGTCTCGTTTCTTCCTCTCTGGTAACCATGGGCTGTGTCGTAATGATTGATACCTAATTCTAAAGCCCGGTGGAGCAAAGCAGGATTGTCAGCATCCATGACTCCGTAGCTAACCACTGTTACCTTAAGCCCTGTCTTACCGAGGGTCCTGTAAACGAGAGATGAGGATGGTTTCTCAACAGGAGTCAGCTTGGCCATGGCTTTATAAGGGAGCACAGCACTGCCGATCACTCCCAGCGATGTTGTTTTTAAAAAGGTTCTCCTTTTAATCTTGGCTGCCATCCTGATTTCTCCTTTCCTTGACTTTTTCCATTGATTGGATTAAAATCTAGTAAAACCATAAAAATAGTAATATTTATGGTAAGGATATTATATAATATAGATATTCAAAGGTTGTCAATAAAAAATTTTCCTTTGAAAAGAGATCGAAGAAAATAGCCCGTACTGACATAAAATCGGACAACTTTTGGACGAAAATCAATGTTAAAGAATTGTGAGGATGAAATGAAAAGAAAATCTAAGAATCATTTCCTGATTGTTTCAATATTTTTTTGCTTAGGCCTATCGGTTATATCTAGTTTTTCCCAAGAAATAGAAGAGAATCATGGCCTCGATGAGAAAGTACTAAATTTTCTCACTAGCCAGAGAGGAAAATGGAAGGATCTCAATGTGCCTAGAGCTGACGGAAAAGTGCTCTACGATCTTATCATCAAGAATGACTATAAGAGAGCCCTGGAAATCGGAACATCTACCGGCCATTCAGCCACATGGATTGCCTGGGCCCTGAGCAAAACGGGTGGAAAGCTCATTACTATCGAAATAAATGAAACCCGTTACAGAAAGGCCTTAGCCAATTTTGAAAGGGCGGGACTGAGTGATTACATCGATGCCAGACTTGCTGATGCTCATGACTTAGTGCCCCAGCTTGAAGGACCTTTTGATTTTGTTTTTATTGACGCAGACAAGGATTGGTATACGAATTATCTAAAATTACTATTGCCAAAGCTCGAGCTGGGAGGCTGTTTCACTGTTCATAATGTATTGAATTTAGGATACATGCGTGGTGTCGAGGAGTTTCTTGACTATTTGAGAAGTCTGTCTAACATGGAAACCGCTATAAATCGCGCCAGCAGCTCCGGCATTTCCATCAGTTATAAAAGATCTATTAGCGGATCTTATTGACTATTCGACTCGTTGGGGAAAAGGCTGTTTGTCTTCAAATCCTCAGCCTAATCCATCCCTTACCATTCTTTCATGATTTCTGAAAAACACTGCAGACCGCTAGGAATAACAGCGCCATATCCATGTCCCGGCTGCGTCCAGGCTCCTGCCAGATAGAGGTTCTTGATCGGGGTGGCATGGGGCATCCGGTTCGGGCCACTGTTGTTCATGGTCTGATCCCATCCGTATATGGCTCCCCTGTAATTGCGAGTATAGCGCCAATTGGTCAAGGGAGTTCCAATCTCCTTAACCTCCACAGCTTTGGACAATCCAGGGAGCACAGTCTCCTCTACTTTTTTTATCAAAATGTCAGCCATTCGCTCCTTCTCTGCCTTGTACTCTTTCTTATTCCCCTGCCGGTAGTCAGCTTCATACCTCTCCCAGTGCTTATAACCCTGGAGTACGAGAATGCTGACCGTATTTTTTCCTTCAGGAGAATAGCCTTTATAGACATTATCATACAGCGCTAATGTATAGCCTGAATTTTCCATATCCGCCTCGAGAAAAGCCTTATAAGACGCGTCATCATCATATCCATGAGAAAAGAAGATCTCGCTGTCTTTGAGTCCCACCTCACCCACCAAATCCTTCTTGAGCCCCAGAAAGACTTGAAAACAGGAGAGGCTCACGCTGTATTCTTCAAACTTGGCCACATAGTCTTTGAGATGGTCTGTCTCATCCATCATCTTGAGGAAAGTGTCATAAGCATTGGCGTTTGAAACCACAACTTTCCCCTTGAATTCTGTCCCCTCCTCGGTTCTGACTCCGTAGGCTAAATGGTCCTTGGTGAGAATTTTGTCCACTCGTGTCTTGAGCTTCACCTTTCCCCCTCGGTCTTCGATGAATTTCACCAAGGCATCACTTATCTTCTGAGATCTTCCTATCGGGTAATATCCTCCCTGCTGAAGGTAACCAAGGAAGGGGAGTGCATAATAATAACAGGAGATCTTGGATGGCGGGAGTCCGTAGTATCCCCATTGTGCAGATATGATCGCCTTCACTTTGGGATTCTTGATTCTGGTATCCGCTAAAGCTCCCCAGGTTTTGTTGAAACTTTTAAATAAATAAGGGAATTCCTGGGGGAAGGTGCTCATATCCACCTGGCCGGCTGCCTGGGAGTACTTGCTTATATCTGCGGACAAACCGAACATGTCTTCGAATATTCCTTCAATGTCCTGTTTCTCATCGGGAAACTGGCTGACCAGCATCTCGACATATTTTTTCGGATTTTTCTGGGGTACTCGGATATCATGCTCCGGGAAAATGGCTCGGAAAAGAAATGGATGGGGCACGAATTTGACATCTTTGACCTCGGGAAAACCAGTTATGAGATTGGCGAGGCCGTTTCTCTCTCCTACAGTAGTGGAATGAAGAGACACATCAAAAACAAATCCACCTGGTCTCTTGAATGTCGTGGCATAACCACCAGGTATAGAGTGTTGCTCTAATACCAGAGGCTTGAATCCCTGTCTAGCAAAGGCCGCAGCACAACTCAACCCTCCCAGACCCGCTCCGATGATCACGGCATCAACCTGGTTCTTGCCCTTTCCAATGTTTTTTCCTCTGGGAAACGAATCCCAATCGAGCGTGAGGGTGGGGATCCCGGTCGCTAGAATCTTCAAGAAATCTCTTCGTTTTAAGCCTTTATCTGACATTTTTCCTCCCCTCCATTTTTTCTGAATCTCTCATCCCAACACTTTTTTTCATACGTCCAGCTCCATATTCATTTTATTTTGATGAAAAATACACAAAAGGTGAAATAAATTGCTCTTATTACATAATACGTGTGAGTTATTGGAAGTGTTCATAAGCCTGTAAATAAATAATCCCTGAATCAACTTTTTGAAAAAAAATATTCTTATGATTGTTGATTGATGTTAAAAGTTGAAAAGATAAACCTGAATGACATATAATCAGCCAACTTTTGGATGAAAACGCGTGTTAAAGATCATTAGAAAATTAAAGGATTGAAATGAAACCTAGATCTAAGAACTATCTCCTGATTTTTTCGTTGCTCTGTTGTTTATGTTTATCAGTTTCAGCCGGCTTTGCCCAAGAGCTTGAACAGAGTCAAGGCCTTGACCAGAGAGTGGAGAATTTTCTCAAGAGTCAGCGAGGGAAGTGGCGCCACTCGAATGTCCCTCGAGCCGATGCACGCGTGCTCTACGACCTCATCATCAAGAACAACTATAAGCGAGCCCTCGAGATCGGAACCTCCACCGGCCATTCAGCCATCTGGATCGCCTGGGCCCTGAGCAAAACAGGAGGTAAGCTGATCACTATCGAAATAAACAGAACCCGTTACAACATGGCTTTGGAGAATTTTAAAAAGGCTGGTTTGAGCGACTATATCGAGGCTAGGCTGGCCAATGCCCATGACCTGGTTCCCCAGCTCGAGGGGCCTTTTGATTTTGTCTTTCTGGATGCGGATAAGGATTGGAATCAAAAATACTTGGAACTTTTGCTGCCAAAACTTGAAGTTGGTGGATGTTTCACCGCTCACAATGTAGTGAATCTGGGGTATATGCGGGGCATAAAAGAATTCCTGGAATATGTGAGAAGCCTGCCTAATATGGAAACGACAATAGACCGGACAAGCTGGACCGGTATTTCCATCAGCTATAAAACTTCAGATTAATATTTCACGTCGACATCGACGGTGAAGAATTTATAATCCCTGTAAACAACAATGATTTCTAGCCTAATAAATTTCTCCCCCTTGGAATCCAGATAGGCCTCTTCAAAAGTGAAGCGGCTGGGGAATCTGATTTCATTCTTCTCATACCCGAATTCGGAAATCAGGGTAATTCGAGGCTCTGCTCTGTATCTTTCGGCTCTTTCCTTTATGCTTTGCAAACCTTCTAATGATTTTTCATCCCACTCAATCTTCAAGATAGCAAAATCGTTTTCTCTTACCCAGATTTTTCCGAAGGGATAATTTTCGCTTAAAGACGCCTTGGGAACAGCGTCTATGACCACGACCTTTTCACCGTTCAGCTTTTCTTCTCTGACAATTTCATAATCATAATAGCGCTGCCAGTATTGACTCAAAAGACCGGAGGGTCCGAACACTAATTTTTCATAACGAAACTGTTGGATTTCTAAAAGAGCGTCCTTGCGGTGAATTTTCTTCCTGTTTTTCTCTAACAAGATCCGAGTCTCTTCATCCTGGCCTTCTTTCTTGATCAATTGATAGTCGTACAGGAATGTATTTACATCTGTCTTTCCAGTTCTCGTCAAACGGTGGCTACTTCTATCTAAATCCCTCAAGTTTACAGCTGTTATATCTTGAGTGAGATTCTCAGGGATACTGATTTTCTCTGTAACTTCTTCCAGGCTGACAAAATGGAAGGCTGCCCTTTCCAGTTTGGAGCAGTATTCCCTGGTCTTCTTCAAGATAGCCGCCAACTTGATTTTATCAGCCGTTATTCCCGGTTTATCTTGAGCAGGAATGTATTGAAAGAGAATCAAGATGATAAGAAATAATAACAGCCTCAGAGTCAATTTATTCATCTTAATGAAATTTAGGAAAGGAACAGTTCTATATTTATTTATTTTAGAGTTATGAAGGAGTGATGAGGTATGCGAAATAAAATCCTCCCCTCGCATGTAATTTTTTGCCTGTTTGGTCAAAGAATATCAATTCATAAAAAAAGAGTCAAATATAAAAAGCAGGCTGGATCGATAGCATAAAAGGGAGGCGATATAGGGAACAAAATTTTGACACAATCCGTAATAACAATAAACAGCTAAAAATTGTAAGGAGAGAAAACATGCGCAAATTCATTATCTCTATAAATCTTGTCTTGGTTATTGTCTCTTGCTCATCGCAGAAAGCAAAACTCAAAATCGAACAAAAAATACAACACATAGAAAACGGTATTGCGGAATTCACGACACCCCTGGCCATATTTGAAGCTGATAGTCCAAAAACACAGAATATTAAGACATTATCTGAACGTATGCGCCATTATAAAGTGCCTGGTGTCAGTATAGCAGTCATTAATAATTATAAGATCGAATGGATCAAAGGATACGGCGTTATTAAAGCTGGAAGTGGCACCGCTGTAACTCCCGAAACTTTCTTTCAAGCTGCCTCATCCACTAAACTTCTCACCTCTATAATATCGCTCCATTTCGTTGAGCAAGGACGGTTTGACCTGGATGAGGACGTAAACACGTATTTGAAATCCTGGAAAATACCGGAGAATGATTTTACGCGGGAGAAGAAGATTACCTTGCGCCTACTGTTGACGCATCAGGCCGGTATCAACAGGCCAGATGGAGGTTTTTCTTGGGAAGATGGGAGCATCCCTTCCCTTATTGAGGTATTGAAAGGTGAAGCTCCGGCTCAAAACAATCCTGCCAGTGTTGAATTCGTTCCTGGTACAAAATGGCAATATTCAAATATGGGATATGTGGTGATCCAACTGCTTCTTGAAGATGTACTGGGCAAGCCGTTCCCACAAATTGCGCAGGAAACCGTATTCCAACCTCTCGGCATGAGATCCAGTACTTTGGTATATCCTTTAAGGACAGATCTAAAAGCAACAGAAGCTGTGCCTCATGATGCTGAGGGAAAGGCTCATGATCCGGTTATGGCCTCCTCAGCCGTGGCTCACGGCGGTCTTATGACCACTCCTTCTGCTTTTGCCCGATTGGCAGTGGAATTGATGCGCGCCTATCAAGGACAATCCAATCGGATATTGTCTCAAGCGATGGTGCAACGTACGTTCCATCCGGAATTGGATCTTGATCCTAACATATTTGGTGTGCCTATAGCGGAAGGGTTGGGCGTTTTTCTCTATGGGCAAGGCCAAAACTTGTCATTTGCTCATCCGGGCAGCAATTATCCGGGTGCAACCTGTTGGCTAATCGGATTCCCTGAATCGGGACAAGGAGCTGTCATCATGACCAATGGGGCAGGGGGTGAGTTGCTTTCGATGGAAATTCTGGCTGCCATTAAGAGAGAATATGACTAGCCAAAAAATCAAGAGTAGAGGGTCAGGCTTACACTTTTAAGTTTCATGATTTTATTAGGGGGAATTGAATCTGGTCTTTTTTCTCTTATTCCATGAGAAAAGTTAAAAGTCTAGACCTGACCCCTAAAATGATCTGTTCATTCTCTCTTCGAGTTTGAAGGTCCTTAGGGCATTCTCACGAAAAATCTTGAGGGCTACATCTCTAGCCACTTCTTCAGTCATGAGACCTCTTTTGACTCTCCCTGCCAGAACTTGGGCCACCACATCCCTGCCGAATTCAAGAGCCCCTACAGATTCCTCGATGAAATGGCAATCGCCTCCCCAGAAAAATTTATTGTAGGGCACACCATCGAACATCTCATCCAAGCCCCGGACCGCAGCTTCCCTTGATATCTGAGGAAGCCAAACAATATCGAGATAGACGTTGGGGAACATCTTGCCTAGAGCGCTGTACTCGCCTGTCCAGGGATATCCACCATGAAACAGGACAAAAGTCGCCTTGGGGTAGCGAAGGAAGAGATTGTTCAGCTTAGTCGGGCGGCTGTTCTCGAGCGTATTGCCGTTTCCGGCAAGATAACCAGTATGAATCTGGATCGGCAGCCCAACTTCGATGGATTTTTGAATAGCCCAATGGAACATGAAGTCCTGGAGAGCTTTCTTCTCAGGTTCTGATATCAAGCTTGCAGGCTGAGCAAAAAGAATCTTAGCCTTCTCATAAGGTATGTATTCGAAATCCAAGGACCGGCCGTAAGCCAGAGAATTTTTCAGACAAACTGTATTGTGGTCTAAAAATTTCTGGAAAAGTTTATCAGCATAGGCAAGGTAGTCATCAAGGGTTTTTATGGGATGACCATCCCTTTGGGCCAGCTTATAGATGTTCTGGTCTTCAGGTGCTTCCTTCTCTGTCATCTTGGAACGGAGGGACGTGGACCTAACGAGCTGATTGATGTTGAACACGAGGGCGAAATACTTGTTATCGATGTCGACATTAAAATTATCCCAATACTGGTCCAGGAACATGACCTCAAAGCCTGCTTCCCTGACGGCTTCATCGTACCACTGCTCACGATGACTGTAATTTTCAGCGATCTTTTCGGAAAGCGAACCTACAGCTTCTTTGGTAAAATAGGGCTCATTCAGCCCATAGAGAACCTTGAAACCTACGAGAAAATGGCTGTAATAGCTGGTGTTGCGGGAGAAATCGAGATACTGGCCATATTTTTCCCAGAGCTGATCAAGATTTCCTTGGTTCACGAGCTTAGAACGCAACGGCTTAGCCCCGGCTGAGACAAGGTCGCTTTGCAGGTAGCTGTGAGCTAAAAGAGTGTAGAAATTATGCTTCTGTCCTGCGTATTCAGCGGGTTGTCTTTGGTGTTCGTGGGTATTAATCACCTTGATAGTGCCTATGTAGTCTCTAAGCCGTTTATATGGAGCATTTGTTCCTCTGTCACAGCTGATTGTTAGACTAGATAGTAGAATAACGACCAAGAAATAACTGAAAAATTGAAGAGATCGTTTCTTCGAATACATAGTATTGCCTCCCTTTTAATTTATGCTGAGAAAAGTGAAAAGTACAGACCTGATCCCTACCTGCTCGGACCTCTAAGAACTCTGGCCGGGAGCATGATGATGGCCCTGAATAATTCAAGAATGGCCTTTACAGAAATCCCGATAAGGCGGAAAGGGATGAGGAGAAGCCAGACGATAGGGTACAAAAGGAGGGCTAAGAGAGCCAGAGGCCAGCACAGCACTAGCAAAATGAGCCAGAGAAAAAATTTAATCAATGTTTTCTCCTTCATATATCGATTCTAAAAAAATTGAACTCCTTTTATTCTTTCCCATTGATTATACGAATCAAAAACGAAAATCGTTCACTCCGGTCCAGCACCAGATTTGAAATTGAGGAAAGTTATTAGAATAAAATAAGCCCTCCTGCTTCTCTTGATGATTATTTATCGTATATCTTACTTAAAATTTTTATTCTTTGATTCCGAGCTGGTCGAGCATGAAGGTATATATTAAAGCCGTCCTTTTGTACCTTCGAAAACGACCCGAAGCTCCACCGTGTCCGCTCGTCATATCTGTATCAAGAATTAATAGATTTTTATCTGTTTTCAGTGCTCTGAGTTTGGCCACCCACTTGGCAGGTTCGAAATACTGGACTTGCGAATCATGCAGACCGGTCGTGACCATCATCGCCGGATAATCCTTGGCTTCCACATTATCGTAGGGAGAATAGGAAAGCATGTAATCATAATATTCCTTTTTCTTGGGGTCGCCCCACTCATCGAACTCAGCCGTAGTGAGGGGAATACTGTCATCGAGCATGGTAGTGATGACATCCACCCAGGGAACACCAGCTATAATACCTTTGAAAAGGTCAGGCCGCATGTTCACCACAGCACCCATCAATAGGCCGCCGGCACTGGCTCCGTTGGCGAAGAGTTTTTCTGGGCTGGTGAATTTCTCCTTAATGATCTGTTCAGCACAGGCAATAAAATCTGTGAAGGTATTCTTCTTCTTGAGCAACTTGCCATCCTCATACCACCAACGCCCCATTTCCTGTCCACCTCGAATATGGGCTATAGCAAATACAAAACCTCGATCTAAAAGGCTTAACCTGACAGAGCTGAAATAGGGATCCATGCTGGCTCCATAAGAACCATAACCGTAAAGCAGGCAGGGATTGTCTCCGTTCTTTTTGAGTCCTTTCCTGTAAACTAAAGAGATGGGAACTTTAATTCCGTCTTTTGCTGTGGCGTAAAGTCTTTCCGCTTTATAATTTTTGGATTCAAAATCACCCACCACTTCCTGCTGCTTCAAAAGCTTCTTCTCTCTGGTTTTCATATGGTAATCGAAAACAGAGTTGGGAGTGGTAAGAGACATATATCCGAAACGCACCAAGTCCGTATCAAATTCAGGGTTATTGCTTATATAAGCCACATATGTTTCTTCACCAAAGTCAAGATAATGCTCTGATTTGCCATCCCACCTGATGATGCGGAGATGTGTTAATCCGTCCTTCCGCTCATTGACCACCAGGAAATCTTTGAAGACTTCAAAATCTTCTAAGAGCACATCTTTGCGGTGAGGAATGACCTCTTTCCAGTTCTCTTTGGTGGTCTTATCGATAGGGGTCTCCATGAATCTAAAGTTTTTGGCTTTTAAATTCGTCCTGATATAGAATTTGTCTTTATAGTGGTCTACCCGGTATAAAAGGTCTTTTTCTCGAGGCTGTAAAATCTTGAATTCACCCTCAGGATTGTCTGCAGCCAGGAAACGATATTCAGAGGATAAAGTGTGGGAGGAACCGATTAAGAGGAATTTCTTTGACTTGGATTTATAAACAAAAGTATTGAAGGTGACATCTGTCTCGCGAAAGATTTCTTTATCCGTTGAAACATCGGTCCCCAGGACATGCTTCATTATTTTATACGGGCGGAGTGTTTCTTCATCTCTAATCGTATAGAAAACAGTCTTATTGTCGTTGGCCCAGGCAGCTCTACCGCTGGTGATAGGAATTTTGTCCTTCAGGATTTCTCCAGTTTTCAGGTTTTTAAAATAAATGGTATATTTTCGCCGGCTGACCGTATCCACACCATAAGCGATAAGATTATTATCGGAACTGACTGTAAAGCCGGCCACACTAAAAAACTTATATCCTTCGGCCATTTCGTTGACATTCAATAATATTTCTTCTTGGGCTTCCAGGCTCCCTTTTTTCCGGCAGTAGATGGGATATTCTTTTGCTTCTTCATAGCGAGTGTAGTAGTAATAGCCCTGATCTTTGTAGGGGACAGACCTATCGGTCTGTTTAATTCTTCCAATGATTTCTTTATAGAGCTTCTCCTTTAAGGACTCTGTGTGCTTCATGACCGTTTTCAGGTATTCATTCTCTGCCTTTAAATAATCGATGACTTCAGGATTATCCCGCTCGTTCAGCCAGAAGTAATTATCTATCCGCGTGTCCCCGTGGATGGTTAATTCTTTTTTTATCTTCTTCGCAACCGGAGGCTTAATCTCCTCTGCTTTCTTCTCTTGAGTAAATCCAAAACCAACAAAAAATGTGAGGTAGATGATGGCATATCCAATCAGAGCCCGGAGCCACCATCTGGGAGAATTTAAGGTTTTCATTTATTCCTCCTTTTTGTTTTTTTCAGGAATGAGAAAAAAATTTATAGCACAGGAAATTCATGATGTCAAAGAAAAGACACAATTCTTATAATATTGCTAATCCATATTCCTTCAAGCGAGAGCTCAATCTTTTCGCGTCTCCCACCAGGGTATTCAATTCACTCCAAAAGTCTTGGCTGTGGCTTTTTACTCGGGTGTGAACAAGCTCATGAAGAATCACATACTCCATCAGTTCCTCTGGGAGCAAGACGAGCTTTATGTTTAAATTAATATTATCTTTTGAAGAACAGCTTCCCCATCGGGTTTGCTGATTTCGAATAAAGACTCTGTTATAAGTAAAGCCGTACACCTCAGCTAGTTCATTCAGTCTATTGATCAGCTTCCTCCTGGCTTGAGACCTATTAACGCGAGCCGATTCTTGTAAAAGGATGTCATGTTTCTTTTTTAGGCGCGTCATTCTGGCAAGTTGTTTTCGTATCCAACTTGCCCTGGAATAGACCATTTCCTCGGCTTTTTTCAACGATAATCGGTAAGGGACTGCAACTCTGACACCCTTATGTGGTTTTACATAAATATTCAGATGTTTGGCCCGTCGACTGCGCTCAAACAGGACAGGTCCAATTCCTTCGATCTCGATAGTGACAGATTCAGGCATTAAAGGTATTCACTCCAGGTTTTCAATAGAATCCAAAAGGATGAGATTGCCGCACTCGGTTCGCTCCTCACTATAACTAATTCATAAAGCTCTTTGTAATAACAATATTATCGTATGGGATTGCCTAGGCCCTTTAGACTTAGCAACGAAAAATTTTTTTGCTTGGCAACGACTCCATCAGCAGGAGATAAATGAGAGCAGATTATAATATTTTTAGGGGAGCCTCTGTCAATGAATTAACTTGACTAAGCGGAAATGTAAAAAGTAAAATGGCGGGAGTCTTAGCATCATGTACCTTCAGATCGGAATCATCCTAGCCGTAATGGTCATCGCCTATGCCGTGGCGAATTGGAGAAAATTGTCCATAGAATTGAGCATGCTGGCTGCTGCCGTAGCGGGAGGCATCGCCGGTGCTTTCATAAATACACCTCCGTTCGGTCAGCTGGCCCGTCATCTGGTTGAAGGAAGCTTTACCTATCTCGATGTCATGCTGGTCTTTTCGACAGCGACCATCTTCATGGCGATCGTCAGAGAATCCGGGGGAGTGAATTACGTGGTCAGGGGCATCATCAGGTCTTTTTATAACAAACGCATTATTGCCCTGCTCCTGCTGATGGTCATCATCCTTATCCCCGGGGCTCTGACAGGTGCAGGAAGCGTATCTCTGCTGGTCGTAGGGGCGCCAGTCGCCCTTGCCCTCGGCTATTTAGGAATACCGAAGAGAAGAGTGGCGGCCATTCTCTTCATCGTGGCTGGACTGAGTGCTGCTGCGCCTCCAGTGAACATCTGGGCTATGATTCTCTGTGCTGGAACAGCCATACCTTATGTGGGCTTTGAACTTCCTCTTGGCATTCCCATTCTTATCCTGGGGGTTTTCACTATGCTTTTTCTAGGATGGAAGAGGGAAGGCAAGATGGACCAGGAAGCTGCCCTGAAAGATATGCCCGAAGTGCCAGCCAGGATGAGCTGGTGGAGGGTGCTCTTGCCTTTCCTGGTCTTTTTCGGATTAATTGTAGCCTACAGGATCTGGCCTTTTGCGATGCCGATATTGGGGTTGCCTCTTGAGTTCACCATTGCTGCCCTGGTTGCCTTTCTGGTCAGCCCCAAGAGAATTAATGTTCTTGCTTTGTCAAGAGACACCATAAAACGGCTTCTTCCCCTGCTGGCGACCATAGTCGTGGTGGGCATGCTCCAGCAGGTTATGACTGCAACAGGAGTCAGAGGGCTCCTCTCCTATGCTTTGATCAGCACTCCCCTGGTATTGCTCTTTATCCTGCTGATCATTATCATACCCGTATCAGAGGGCGTTTTAACCTATGGTGCGGCAGCGGTCTTCGGGATTCCTCTGGTGTGGTTTTTAGACTCCATCGGGCTGCATGCCACGATCGTCATTGCTGGATTGAGCCTGCTCTGGCCTCTGGGAGATGGGCTTCCCCCGACAGCGCTCATAGGCAGGCTCAGTGTCATGGTTTCAGAGTACAAGGATTCTTACTGGTCATTCCTGAGGAGCACCTGGGTACCTTGGATTGTCATCACTATCGTGGCCATGCTCATGATCATCTTCAGTGCGCGTCTGGAGTTCCTGGTGCGATGGAGCATGTAAGAGGAGGTTAGAAATGCCTGTGATCATGATCATATACTATGTCATCAGCGCCTACATTGCGGCCATGGTGATCTGGAACTTTATCAGGGAAAAAAAGAGCGTCAACGATATGCTTCTCTATTTACTGGTACTGATTCCCCTTATCCTGAGGCTCTTCAGGATAAAGTGAGAGGAGGTTGAGATTGTTATTCTCTTTAAAGACGTTTAGAATCGCACTTTTATTATTTGAGATTGCTTCGCTTCGCTCGCAACGACAGATTTAATATACGCGCAATGACAGACTTAATATACGCGCGATGAAAGATTTAATAAACGCGTAATGACATATTTAATATACTCGTAATGACATACTTAATTATGCTCGCCATGACAGATTTGATTACGCTTGCAATGACAAATAAGAAAAGGAGCCAGGAAGTATGAATCGGATTGAGATCGTAAAATTGATATCCATCTTGGTTATCGTAGCTGTCATGATTACTTCAGGCCTGCAGCTTTATCAACACCGTCATTACCAGATGCCCGTCGTTGCTGGGCCTGGAGTGACAAGAGTCGTGAAGTTAAGCAATTATTCGAAGCGTTTGAAAGGCACAATGGCCGAAACCAGTGTATTTTATCTGGAAGGGAAAGAGGAAGGCGGCAAGATGCTCATCATGGCCAACACCCATTCGAACGAGCCAGCCGCCATATTGGCTTCCCTTATTTTCCTGGAGAATGCCATCGTGGATAAAGGCACGCTCATCATCATTCCTCAGTTCAATAACAGTGCCAGCCGCAACACCAGGCCTGGGGACGGCTATCCTCTCTTCTTCGAAATCGCCACCGAATGGGGCAGTAAAAAGTTCAGGATGGGGAACCGGGATGCCTCTCCGCTCGACCAATGGCCGGACCCGGATGTCTATGTTCACTATCCCGATAGACAGCTTCTGTCCTTCATCGATGCCAGAAACACGAACAGGACCTGGCCGGGAAGGGCCAGTGGTCCTCTCATGGAACGGGTCACCTACGGCGCGATGCAGATCATGAGAGAAGAGAAAGTCGATATCGCCATCGACGTCCATGGAGCAGAGACCATGTTTCCGGTGACGAATTGCATTGTGGCTCCAGAAAAATCGATGCGCATAGCCACGATGACAACTCTCACTGTAAAGGCCAGAGAAGGTTTCGACAGTCATGTCGAGCCTTCTCCTTCAGGATTCCGAGGACTTTCTCATCGGGAGATCGGAGATCACTCGGATACTTTGCCCTTCCTGCTGGAGGCGCCAATTCCTTTCCTTGATCAGCCGACCGGTCCCAAGACTGTAGAGCTGCTTCTGGATGGAAAGGACCCGTTTCTCCTGAGTCTCTCCAAAAAGAGGAAGCTCTTTGTACCTTACGATGAGACGGGATGGCCGATGGATAAGCGGGTTGGTCAACACTGTTCGGTGATACTGGAGATCACGCGTCAGTTTTCAAGAAAATCACCGGATAGAGGAATTAAGATCCGCAATGTGCCGCGCTATGTCGAAGTAATCAAGAACGGCGTCGGGCACTATTTTCATAATCCGGACGAAGCGAAAAAAGCTGATGTGTACTATAATTAACATCAAGATTAAAAAGTAGAACATAGATATGGTTTTGTATTAAAGACTATTAGAATATGAAAACATTCTAAGGAGTGCCAAAATGAACCTAAAAAAGACATTTTTGCTCGCTGGCTTGATGCTGGCCGCATTATTGTTAGTAAGCGTTTTTGTATTCACTTCGCCAGAATGTGAAGATTGCGAATCTAAACTGCCGGAATTTCTACGGGATGGCTGCACTGTTATTATCGTCGGCAAAGATGCCTCAGTGGATGGCTCGGTCATGACCACTCATACCGCAGACTGCGGTTTCTGTGATTGGACCTGGCGCTATGTCCCGGCAGCAGACCATGAGCCTGGTACGATGCGGAAAATCTTTCACGTCGACCAGATGGAAACCTTCGCGCCAGATGAAGGCCTGAAGTGGGATTTGGTGAAGAATAGAGATGCTGTCCTCGAGATCCCTGAAGTGTCGCACACCTATGGCTATATCCATGGAGCTTTTGGGTACATGAATGACTTTCAGTTAGCCATTGCTGAGTCCACCATCGGCTGCCGCGAGAAGATGGAAAATCCGACTCCAGCAGCCAAGTTCGACATCACCATGCTCACCCTGCTGGCCGTGGAGCGATGCAAGACAGCCAGAGAAGCCATCCAGCTCATGGGCACGCTCAGTGAAAGGCATGGATACGGATTCACTGATACCGGAGAGATGCTCGCCGTGGCTGACCCGAAAGAGGTCTGGATTTTCGAGATCATGCCGGTCGGGCCGCTGTGGACCCCGAAGAGCGGAAAACCTGGCGCTATCTGGTGTGCTCAAAGAGTGCCGGATGACCATGTCAGTGTTTGCCCGAATGAATCCAGGATCGGCGAGATCAACCTCAAGAATATAGACTACTTCATGGCCTCATCGAATGTGATTTCTTATGCCATCGACCATGGCTACTATGACCCGGAAAGCGGTGAGCCGTTTAACTGGAAAAAGGCCTATTCCCCGAGCGAATACAGTGCCACCAGTTCCAACGGATCAAGAGGTCGCCTATGGGTCTTCTTCCACCGTATGGCTCCCTCCCGCAACTTCAGCCCGGATACACCCAATATGGAGCTGCCTTTCTCGGTCAAGCCCGAAAAGAAACTCTCCGTGCAGGATGTGATGGATCTGACTCGGGATAAATTCGAGGGCACACAATTTGATGTGGCAAGAGGGATTCAAGGTGGACCATTTAAAAATCCGAACCATCTCCCCTATGGATTTGAGCTGGAGGGTAAAAAATATAACACCTCACGCATCATAAGTGTCAACCGGGCCGAGTATGTGACCATCACTCAGTGCAGGGACTGGCTGCCTGATCACATCGGAGGAATCACCTGGCTGGCCTTCGGTGCCCAGGATACTTCCTGCTACATGCCTTTCTATGCAGGAGTAACGAAAATCCCGCGGTCATTCGAGGTCGGAGACCACTGGGTGTTCGACAGAAAGTCTGCCCGCTGGGCTTTTGACTATGTGGATTTCCATACCCAGGTCGTATATTCCCAGGCCATCAAAGATGTCAGGAAGGCTCAAGAAAAGTGGGAGCGCGGTGCAGTAGCCAAAACAGTGACCATCGATAAAATCGCTCTGGAACTCCACAAGAAAGACCCGGCTGCAGCGAGAGAATTCTTGACCGATTACTGTATGAATAACGCCAACAGTGTCATCAACGCCTGGTGGGAGCTCGGTGACCACCTGCTGGTCAAATTCAATAAGCTGTGGAACTATGACGCCGAGACGAGAAAAAGAAACCGCATGAAGTATCCCGATTGGTGGCTCAAGGAGCTCATCGAATACAATAAATTAGAACCAGAGCCAGAAAAAGAAAAGAAGTGACTTTGAAGAGAGATTGAAACATAAAAAGAAAAAAGGAAATCAATATAAAAATTAATTAAGCCCTTAAACTGATGCCAATCCTTAGAGATGAGGAGAGAGAAAACTAATAAAGGAGGCCTACCGTGAATTTGAGAAAATTATTTTTACTTGCCTGTATCTTGTTTGTCATGCTGGCCGTCGTGAGCACCCTGGTGTTTACGTTGCCAGAATGCGAGAAGTGTGACTCTGACCAAGCGAGATTTCTACGGGACGGCTGCACTGTCATCATCGTCGGCAAAGATGCTTCAGTAGATGGATCGGTTATGACAACTCATACCTGTGATTGCGGGCTTTGTGATTGGACTTGGCGTTATGTCCCGGCAGCTGACCATGAGCCTGGCTCGATGCGGAAGATTTACCACGTCGACCAGTTCAAAACAACACCACCCGAACAAGGCCTGAAGTGGGATATTTATACGCAGAACGAGGCGGGGCTTGAAATCCCTCAAATTCCCCATACCTACGGCTATCTTCACGGAATGTTCGGCTACATGAATGACAACCAACTGGCCATTGGTGAGTCCACTATCGGCTGCCGCGACAAGATGGAAAACCCGACTCCAGCAGCCAAGTTTGACATCACCATGCTGACCCTGCTGGCAGTGGAGCGATGCAGGACAGCCAGAGAGGCCATCAAGCTCATGGGCACGCTCAGTGAGAAGCATGGATACGGGTTTACTGATACTGGAGAGATGCTAGCTGTGGCTGACCCGAACGAGGTCTGGATTTTCGAGATCATGCCAGTCGGGCCGCTATGGACCCCGAAGAGCGGAAAACCTGGCGCCATCTGGTGCGCCCAGAGAGTTCCGGATGACCATGTCAGTGTTTGCCCGAATGAATCCAGGATCGGGGAGATCGACCTCAAGAATAAGGACTACTTCATGGCCTCATCGAATGTGATTTCTTATGCCATCGACCATGGTTACTATGATCCTGAAAGCGGTGAGCCTTTTAATTGGAAAAAGGCCTATTCTCCGAGCGAATACAGCGCCACCAGCTCCAACGGATCAAGGGGACGCCTGTGGGTCTTCTTCCACCGTATGGCTCCCTCCCGTAACTTCAGTCCGGATACACCCAACATGGAACTGCCCTTCTCGGTTAAACCAGAGAAAAAACTCTCTGTGCAGGATGTGATGGATCTGACCCGGGATAAGTTTGAGGGGACCCCGTTTGACGTCACAAGAGGGATTCAAGGCGGACCATTCAAGAACCCAAACCATCTCCCCTATGGCTTTGAACTGGACGGCAAAAAATACAACACCTCGCGGGTCATCGGTGTCAACCGGGCCGAGTACGTGACTGTCACCCAGTGCAGGGACTGGCTGCCTGATCACATCGGAGGAATCACTTGGCTGGCCTTCGGTGCCCAGGATACATCCTGTTTCATGCCCCTTTATGCAGGTATTACGAAAATTCCGCGGTCATTCGAAATCGGAGACCACTGGGTGTTTGACAGGGAGTCTGCCAGATGGGCATTCGATTATGTTGATTTCCATACCCAGGTCGTCTATTCTCAGGCCATCAAAGATGTCAGGAAGGCTCAAGAAAAATGGGAAGGCGGTGCAGTGGCCAAAACAGTGACCATAGATAAAATCGCTCTAGAACTCCACAAGAACGACCCGGCTGCAGCGAGGGAATTCTTGACCGATTACTGTATGAATAATGCCAACAGCGTTATCAATGCCTGGTGGGAACTGGGTGACCAACTGCTGGTCAAATTCAATAAGCTGTGGAACTATGACACCAAGACGAGAAAAAGAAACCGCATGAAGTATCCAGATTGGTGGCTCAAAGAGCTCATCGAATACAATAAATTAGAACCAGAGCCAGAAAAAGAAAAGAGGGAATAAGAAGCCAAGCTCAATATCATATAAACTAGATTAATAAAAGGATTTGGAGTCTAAAATGAAAAACTTAAAGACATTTTACCTGACCTTAGCAATTGCTGGTGGACTTTTTCTTGGTTTTTCTGGATCACTTTGGGCCCAGACAGAAATCCCCAAGGCAAAACTTCCAGTGCTGACCACTTCTGCTGGTCAGAGTCCTGATGTCACCACCGTCAACATCGTTCTTGAGGAAGCGGGAATAAAGTACGACTACTGCGATGTGCCTGACGCAGAACTCCTGGCTGCCGGAGTCGGTTTAGCCGACAAAGAATCCGGACCAGGCTTTCATGTGGAAGTCCACACTGATTTGGCGAAATTCCCGAAAGGTACACCCTATAAGGCAGTCATCTTTGCCATAGGAGCCAGCCTGAAAGGAATGGGAGCCTCGGGTCTCACTGTTGACGCGGAAGTCAATCGCTTGGAGAAACTCATCGATCACTGCCAGAAAGAAGGAATATTCATCATTGCTGTGCATGTGGGAGGCCAATCCAAAAGAGGTGCTCCAGGGAGCGACAACGAAAGGATGATCGATGCCGTGGCACCCTTTGCTGACTATATTATCGTCACCGCTGACAGCAACAAAGATGGACGCTTCAACAAGATCGCCGGAGAAAAGGGAATCCCCCTGACCCAGGTTGAATACGCCCTGGATTTAGTCCCTCTCTTCAAGCAGGTATTCCAGTAAGGGGTCAGGTCTACACTTTTCACTTATTACATTCAGAAGACAAAGCTCAGAATCGGCATTGTTATTTCTCGTACGAGATAAAAGAGAATCAGAAGTTTAAACCTGACCCTCTTTGGTTATTAAGAATTAAGACCTGATTCCTATCTTTTAATTTTATCTAAGAGATTGCTTCGGCAAGGCCTCGCGATAACAATTTTATCTCAGGGTGGGGAGGCGGTTTTTGGCGTCAATGACTTCAGGGATACCTGGGTCAGCGTCTTTCCAGAGGTCGAGGAATTTCTCGTAGTGCTCGATAGCCTGGTCCTTCGATCCTTTCTCTTCGTGTATTTTACCCAGCATATAAAAGCTCTTAGCGTATATATCTCCGAGTTGTCGTCTTCCTCCAGTGAGAGTCGTTATCCACTCGTAATTTTCTCGGGCCTTTTTTAGATTTCCGGATTTATAATGGGCTAAAGCTAAGGAATTAATAAATTCGGCGTCTTTGGCGAGTTGTCCGTAGGATTCCAGCGCCAGTGCCTCCTCAAAATATTTAATGGCTCGGCTAAAATTCCCCTTCTCAAGTTCTATCCTCCCCATCAAATGATAATACATTCTTATCTCTTTTTTATTCAATCCGCCTTCGATCATCTCTTTAAGCTTATTAGCTTCCCTTTGAGCTTTATCCATTGATTTCAGCTGGAGGAAAGCGCGTGCTTTTGCATTCAAGGCTAATTTTTGTGCCCCCAAGAAGTCCGCCTTTTCTCCGCTTCGCCAGGCTTCATCGGCCTCTTTCAACGCCTCCTCGGGATTCCCTGATTTTCGATACAGATAGGCTAAGACTGAATGAAAAAGCGATTCCCACAGACTTTGCCCCAACTTCTTTGATAATTCTACACCTTGCTTCTTAAATTTCTTGGCTTCCTCGAATTTTCCTTGCAACAAACAGAGATCTCCTAACCTGATAATTCCCCAAACCTGTGCTGCTGGTTCATTTAGCTCCAGGACCTTTCGGTATTCTTCTTCTGCTTTGACCAAATCCCCCTTATACGAATAGATATCACCTTTTTGGCGAAAATTAAAATAATGGGTAGGGTTAAGAAGAAAAGCTTTCTCCGTTTCAGCTAAGGCCATATCTAACTCCCCTTGTCCCATATAAGTTGTTGCCAGGGAGCGGCGGATTGCCGCACGATCAGATACGTTATGGATATAATCCTCGAGGACTTCCTTTGCCTTATCATACATTCCCTTGGCTCTGTACGAGGACGCGAGTTGCGTATAAGTTGGGATAAACTCAGTCTTATATCTTATGGACGCCTTATATCTTTCTATGGATTTATCCCATTCTTCTATGTTCCTGTAAATATTTCCCAGGTTATGACTTGCTCCTGTTTCGTCAGGATAAAGCTTCAGCACTTTCGTGAATGCCTCAATAGCCTTATCAAATGTTTTCTCTGAGTCATAGTAGAAATCTCCTTGAATACGATACCTTTCTCTATCCGAGAGGCGATCTGCCAGCTCTAAAGCCTTTTGCATATATTTTTTCCTTTCAGAAAAAAGATAGAGATTGCTGTGACTCACAGCCAAAGACCTGTAAGCCATGGCGAATTCTGGGTCGATGGAAATGGCCCTTTCCATGAGCTGGATACTTTTCCGATAGTCTCCTGAATTATGATGCCTTCTCCCCTCCACATAATATTTATAAGCCTCAGGAGAGCTGGTGGTGATATTCCTGACCTCTCTATCAAGGTCACTCATGATTTCTTCTTCAGAAATCTTAAAATTCGCCTTGATTCTCCTGGTCAGCTCATCCACCATGGTGAAGATGCTCTTCTCGCCTTCTCCAGCCACCAATTCTGAACCTATGAGCTCTCCTGTGTCCGCCTCTTGAAGGGTGACATTGATTCTGAATTCATCTCCGGCCTTAGCGTATGCTCCCTGGACGATGTGATTGACTCCGCCTTGAGTGGCCACCTGCTTCAAGACCTCAGAGGAGTAGGTATCTGCTTCCAGTTGATTCATCTGGCTGAGGATATTGAAGAGCTTGTCTTCGCTTAGAATCCTGATATGCTTGGATTGCGTGAGGTCAGTGATCATCAGATTGGAAAGCATGGTTCTCCAATGGTCTAAGCTCTCATCTCCAGTATTGTTCTTGAAATACATGATAGCGAGGGAAGGCTTGTCAGTTGGAACGGGGACTGGTTCTTTCTGGGGAAGAACCTGCCAGAGAATCACTCCAATGACTACAAGAGCGACTACAACCAAAGCCCGTATAAAAATCTTCTTGAGGCTGAACTGAACCGTTATCTCCCTTGAAGTAAGGGGTTTTTTCTTGGGTATAATCCTCTCTGTAGTGGGAATGCCTTCCTCGATCCTGGTTAATTCAGAGCGCACTTCTCCTGCACTCTGGTACCTTTTGTCTTTATCTTTTTCCAGGCATCTCATGATCACCCGGTTGAGGTCATCAGGAATTTGAGTGTTGAACTCTTTTGGCTCCTTGGGAATTTCGCTCTTATGTTTCATGCCGATAGCGAAAGGAGTGTCTCCTTCGAAGGGCACTCTTCCAGTGGCCATTTCATACAGGATGACCCCCAGCGAATAGATATCTGAACGCTGGTCAACTTCCTTGGCTTCCACCTGCTCGGGAGACATGTACTCGGGTGTTCCGATCATCACCCCAGCACCGGTAATTCCTTTTACCTTAAGGGAACGGGCAATACCGAAGTCCATGATGCGGGTATTTCCCTCTTTGTCGATCATGATGTTCTGGGGCTTTAAGTCACGATGCACGACTCCCAACCGGTGTGCTTCAGCCAGTCCGTCGCAAACCTGCTTGGCGATGGAAACAGTCTTTCCAGAGCTCAGCTGCCCCATCATCCGGATCATGCTTTTCAGATCCTCACCAGAGACGTATTCCATGGTGATGTAATGGGTATCCTCTTCTTCACCCAGGTCGTACATACGGCAAACATTCGGATGGGCTATCTTGCGGGCATACTTCAGCTCATTGCTGAAGCGGTCGATCATCTTCTCATCAGCAGCGATTTCTGGCTTGATGAGCTTTAGAGCAATCTTATCTTTTATTTTTTTATCGAACACCTTGTAGACGCTGCCCATCCCGCCTTTTCCCAGTTCTTCGATGACTTCGTAGCGGCGGGCAAAAGTGCTCCCTCTCTCTAGTTCCTTTTTGACAGCCTGGATGGTCTTGGTGGGAGGAGTGGGCATTTCTTCTGGGGCAGTCATCTGAGTGCCACACTTTCGGCAAAAGGTGCTATCTTCGGGATTTTCGGTATGACATTTAGAGCACTCCATGTCCCTGCTCCTTCTGCAATTTTGGCCAAAGAATATCAATTAATCAAAAAAGAGTCAAATCCAATCTAAAAGTCGTGGCAAGTGAAAAGCAGCAAAGTCTTTGGAGTCTCTCAAGGCCATCTAGAATGAAAAAGGATGAATCTTCCCATTTTTGAATAAGTATTATGTCTCCAGAATAAGAGAAATGTTGGAAGTTAGGACCTGACCCTTATTTCTTGATTTTATCTAAGAGATTGCCGCGCTTCGCTCGCAATGACGCTTTTAACCCTAGCTTTTTATTCTTCCAGTAAGCGTTGGAATCGGGGGTGATCCCGCAGCAGATCCCAGGTGGGATCGATCCGCATTAGAGGAACACTAATATAATGGCCAGAGTGAATAGACAAAAGGTATTCCAAAGTATCGATGGCCTCGTCGTGTTCACCAACTATTGTATAAATCTGAGCTAATTGAAAGACATAACTAGGGCCCTCTACAGCATCTCTTGATACTGGGAAAAGCGCAACAGCTCGATTTCCTTCTCGAATAGCCTCATCTTTAAGTCCCTCGTAGGCATAAGCCAGGCCAAGCGCTGCATGAAGCCTGGGATCGATAGGATTCTTTCCTAGGGCTTCTTCAATCACAAGGCGCGCCTTGCTCCCGTGGGTCTTCATCATCGAAAAATCATTCAGCGCCTGATAAATAAAAGCCTTGAACAGATCTTTTTGAAAATAGAAACCAAACCAGTTGAAGGAATCATAAGATAAAGAGTTAATATGATCCAGGGCTTCCTGGAATTTGCGTTCAAACATATAGAGCATAAACCAATTATGATCCGTCTGTCGGTTTCGAGGCAATGTCTCCAGCACAGCTCGAGCCTTCTGAGTGTTTGCTTCTGAGAGGACAGCGAGATCGAATTTAGATAATCGTGCATTAAAAGAATCAGGGGCAATCAGGAGAGCACGGTTGAACCAATCCTCTGCCTCTCCATATCTTCGCAAAGCTACAAAAGAAAATCCCTGTTGAACGGCTATGAAATCATTGCGGGGACGGAGCTTGAATACCTTTTCAACATTCAATACAGATTCTTCCCATTTCCCCTGGCGCCGCTGGATGTATCCTATGTAAGGTGAAGTGAAGTTTGGCCAGGCTTGCTTGACGGATTCAAAAATTTCAAGTGCCCGCTCATAATCCTGGAATCCCCAATAATAATATAGCGCCAGGCCTAATTTCGGACTCGGGAAATCAGGCTCAAGCTCAAGAGCTAGATCTATAGTGGCTCTCGATTTAGCCAATCGCTCAGGGGTGCGGTCAACTCCGACCGTATAGGCAGATATATGGGTAAATGAAAGAGCTACATAGGCTAAGGTAAAATCAGGATCTAAATCTATTGCTTTTTCATACAGCTCAACAGCCTGTTCAAATTCTCGGGGATCCATGTTATTCCATCCCTGAGCTGTGTGCTCTCCCGCCAGAAGGTAATAGTCATAGGCTTCTAGGTTATCAGTAGGGCTGGCGAACAGAGCCTTGCGTTCCGGTTCCATGACCGTAAGATCTAGCTGCTTAATAATCTGTTCAGACATCTCGGACTGGACCGAAAAGATATCTTCTGCAACCCGGTCATAGTTTTCTGACCAGAGATGTGTGTCGTCAGAAACTCGAATAAGCTGTGGAGTTACTCGCACTCGGCCCTTATCTTCTTGACTCCGATCCCAGCGCACTGTGCCCTCAAGCACGTAATCGACATCCAACTCTTCTCCGATTTGTTTTATTGTCTTGTTGGTCTTCTTGTATTGTCTGGCGCTGGTTCTGGATATGACACCCAGACCATACAATGAAGACAACCGGCTGGTGAGTTCTTCTGTTAATCCATCGGCAAAATATTCATCTCCAGGAGGACCTAAGTTTCTAAAGGGAAGCACGACCAGCATCTTTTTCTCTGCAAATGGTGCGGGTTTTTTGGCTATGAAAAACACAACAGTTATTCCAACTGCAATTATAGCTGCCAGAACCCCTAAGAGCGGCATCCAGCGCTTCCAAAAGAATGCCTTTAGCTCCTGCGAAGGTGTGAATTTCTTCTTCGGCA
>JABAOH010062465.1_pt1 | contig 70784 bp, 55 predicted proteins | sample 7062181 | NCBI WGS metagenome assembly JABAOH01 (sample SAMN14538630, study PRJNA623070) | marine sediment metagenome | biome: marine biome [ENVO:00000428]; feature: marine pelagic biome [ENVO:01000023]; material: deep marine sediment [ENVO:00002113]; isolation source: pool of 5 deep marine... | reverse complement strand
ACTGACAACAGTCGACAATCAAAGTGAAGCTCCGCAGTGCCGCGAAATGCTGCGGTGCATCATCTTAGAAGTTCTACAAGCGCGTATCGAAGGTCCGGCGCTTCAAAGCCCCCCGTAAATCGACCCGTTCCTCGGGCACGAAGCAATCGCCGCCCCTGCCGTTTCCGAGACAGGGCCAAAACGGAGGTGTTCGATTACGGTCGGTAACACTACACTTCATCAGGGCAGCAGTCGATCTCGGGTCTCTGGGCCCTGCCGACGATGAGCCTCAAGCGCGATTCGTCCGCAGGGGCTTCAGGAACTCGGAGCAAACCGGAGGCGTGAAGGCACTTTGCCCAAATCGCGTGGGTGCGGCCACGGACGGAATCGCGCCACGCGGGCGGGGACTTAGGCCAGAGAAGCGGCATCATGAGGTTTTTTGACGTATTGCTGAGAGTAACGTGGCTTCTTTTGACGGAGCATATCGTTTCTTATCGCCGCATTGAGAGCGAGTTTGATCTGGACGGCAGCGCTCTGGAGGATATCCGCCGCGAACTCATCCAAATAAAGCGGTGGGCCGTTGACCGGGACGGTGAGCACCTGGTTTGGGTGGGCACGGCCGAGCGCCTGTCGTCGCCGTCGTCCGCCGCGGACGTTGCGCCGATCGAGCCCTTGGTGCCGGTACGTGATACCGAACCCGCGGCGCAGTTTCAAAACTGTGCCCCTGCCGCGTCACAGGCCGAAACGATACCGCCAACAGCAGAAACGTCCACGACGTCCGCGCCATCGAGCGACGCCGAGCGGCGACCCCTGACGGTGATGTTCTGTGACATGGCGGATTCAACGGCGCTGTCGACCAAGCTCGACCCTGAGGATCTGCAGGACGTGATCCGGGCCTATCAGGAAACCTGCACCGGGGTCATCCGGGAGTACGGGGGGTTTGTCGCCCGGTACATGGGAGACGGCATTCTGGTCTATTTCGGTTATCCGAAGTCGCTGGAGCGCAACGCTGAGCGAGCCGTGCTGAGCGCACTCTCCATGCTCGAGGCGATGACCGAGCTGAATCGGACGCTCGGGCACGGCCAGGATGTCGAAATCGCCGTCCGCATCGGCATCGCCACCGGCATGGTCGTGGTGGGCGAGGTGGTGGGCGAAGGCCTGGCGCAGGAACGCACGGTGGTCGGTGAGGCACCGAACCTTGCTGCCAGACTACAGAGCATCGCCGGGCGCAACGGTATCGTGATCGGCTCGCTGACCAAAGAGCTGGCAGGCGAAGAGTTCACCTACAAGGATCTCGGCGCCCGCGAGCTGAAGGGTATCTCGGGATCGGTGAGAAGCTGGGGCGTGATCGGTCGGCGCGACGACGGCACCGACGAGGCGGATCACGATGAGAGAGACGGCTCCGCGGCTGTCCCGCAACTGGTCGGACGCGACGAGGAGATCGGGCTCCTGCGCCGCGCCTGGCAGAGCACCAAGGACGAAGGGCGCGGGCAAGTCGTCACGATCAGCGGCGAGGCCGGGATCGGCAAGAGCGTCCTGATCGACGGGGTGAGGGCCGAGGTCCGAGCCGAGGGTTTACCCTGCGCTGTCCTGCGCTGTTCTCCTTACCACACCAACAGCGCGCTCCATCCGATGATTCAGCATCTTAAGCGGGTGGTCGGCTGGCAGCCGGAGCACACTGCTGAGGAACGCCTGGCCAAGCTCGAGGCCATGCTCGCGACCTATGACCAGCCCATTGGCGAGACAGTGCCTCTGCTCGCCTCGCTGATGTCTCTGCCGCTGCCGGAAGACCGTTATCCGCCGGTGGCGCTGACGCCGCAGCAACAAAAGCAGCAGACCCAGGACACCATCATTGCCATGATCCTGGAGGCGGCGGAGCGTCAGCCGCTGCTGCAGCTGTGGGAGGACCTGCACTGGGCCGATCCCTCGACGCTGGAGCTGCTCGGACTCCTGATCGAGCAGGCACCGACCGCCTCGTTGCTGATGGTGCTGACGGCCCGGCCCGATTTCGTGTCACCCTGGCCGGCGCGCTCGCACATCACCCCGATCACACTCAACCGCCTGGAGCGTCCGCACGCCGAAGCACTCATCGCCCGCATCGCCGGCATGAAGCCGTTGCCCCCCGAGGTCGTCGATCACGTCGTCACCAAGACCGACGGCGTGCCGCTCTACGTCGAGGAGCTGACCAAGACCATTCTTGACTCGGACGTGCTGCGCGACACCGGCGAGCGCTTCGAGCTCACCGGGCCGCTGGCGTCGCTGGCCATTCCGGATACGCTGCAGGAATCGCTGATGGCGCGGCTCGACCGCCTGCCGCAGGTCCGCGAGCTGGCCCAGCTGGCCTCGGTGCTCGGCCGTGAGTTCGCTTACGAGATGATCTCGGGCCTCGCCACCAGCGGCGAGAGGCTGCTGCAGGAAGGACTCGGGCAGTTGGTCGAGGCCAACGTGCTCTATCAGCGCGGCCGCCCGCCGCGGGCGAGGTACATCTTCAAGCACGCACTGATCCAGGACGCTGCCTATCAGTCCTTACTCAAGCGCACTCGGGAGACCTATCAACGCCGTGTTGCGGAGCTGCTCGAGCAGCGGTTTCCCGAAATTTTGGCGACGCAGCCCGAACTGGTTGCTCATCACTACACCGAGGGGGGTCAATACGACCGGGCGCTGGTCTACTGGCAGCGTGCCGGGGCGCTGGCGATCCAGCGCTCATCCTACGTCGAAGGCATCGCCCATTATCGCAAGGCTCTCGACCTGATGCCCGCGCTGCCGGGCTCGAAGGCGCGTGTCGGTCTGGAGCTCGAACTGCAATCGAGCCTCGGCTCGGCCCTGATGGCCATCGAGGGCTATGGGGCTCCCGAGGTGGTGGAGGCCTACGCCCGAGCGAGGGATCTGTGCCAACAGCTCGGCGACAAGACCGAGCAATTTCCCGTTCTGTGGGGCCTTTGGCTTTTCTATACTGCCAAGGGAGATCACCCTACGTCTCAGGACCTGGGTCTGCAGCTGTCGGCGCTCGCCCAGGAGGTGGATGACACCGCTTTTCTGCTGGAAGCGGACGTCGCCATGGGTGTGACCACCTACCTCATGGGGGAGTTCGAGCGGTCCCTCGAACATCTCGAACGCGGGATCTCTCTTTATGACCCGACGATGCATCGGGAGCTGGCCTATCGCTACGGGAATCTGGATCCAGGTCCCGTCTGCCTCGCCTACGCCGCGTGCAGCCTGACCTTGCTGGGTCGCGCCGAGGAAGCGGAGCGCAGAAGTCGGGAGAGCCTGCAGGTTGCCGAAGACGGCTCGCACAGCTACACGTTGGCCCGCGCGATGAACTGGAACTCACAGGTCCATCAGTTTCGCCGGGACCGAAAGGCGGTACAGAGCCTGGCGGGTCGCGCATTCGAGCTGGCCACGGAGAAAGGTTTCCCGCTGGTGCTGGCTCAGGCGCCCATCATGCTGGGTTGGGCGGCAGCCATCGAGGGCGACTGCGAGGACGGCATCGAAAAGATGAAAGAAGGCATCTCCGCTTGGCAAAGCACCGGGGCAGGCTGGTCAGTTTCCTACTTTCACGGTCTGCTCGCCGAAGCGTACGGTGCGGCCGACGACCCGCAGCAGGGTCTGGAAACTGTACGGAAGGCCGCATTGCTGGCTGAGACCATGGGAGAGCACTTCTACGAAGCCGAGCTGTCCCGCATCGAGGGCAGCCTGCACCTGCAGTGTGGCGAAACAGGCGAGGCGCGGGCCGAGAGCTGCTATCTCGCCGCGCTCGAAATCGCTCGACGGCAGAAAGCGAAGCTGTTGGAGCTTCGCGCCGCGACGAGCCTGGGTCGACTCTGGCAGCAGAACGGCAGACTGGACGAAGCTCGCGAATTGATCACGCCCATTTACAGTTGGTTTACCGAAGGGTTGGATACGGTCGATCTGAAGGAGGCCCGTTCGCTCCTTGATGAGCTGGAGGCTCCCGCCTCAGGTGCCGTGGGCGGGGTATGACGTCGGTGCAGTCAGCGGAAGTGGGTGTACTTTGCGCCCGGATTCTACGCCGGTGTGACCCGCCCCGTGAAATGGGGTCCATCTGAAATGAGAGAGTCTGCCTCTCAAGACAGAGAAACCAAGCCATGCCGAGAAAGAGCCCGAGCCCGGAACGGATCATTGCGCAGTTGCGCCAGATCGAGGTATTGATCGCACCAGGGAATACGGTCGCAATGGCGTGCCGCTAGGCGGGGGTCACCGAGCAGACCCATTACGGCTGGCGCAAGGCGTACGGTGGTCTGACGCGGTACGAGGTGACCTCGAAGATCGTGCGAAGCCGGCTCGAATCCGTTCTTGTTCAATCAGCCACTTCTGTGCGGATTGTGCTGTCGGGCAACAGCGGAACCCTATCCGGGGGTGGTGTCAGCGCCTGTGCCTAGACGTGCCGGAGTATTGACCGCTTCGAGATCTAGAAGAAAAGCACTGTGGTCATGTTCCGTCAGACCTCTGTCGTAGAGCCGTTGAAAAACATCCCTGACCGCTTCAACGATCGGCAGGCTCATGTTCAGCTCGGCAGCCGTGTCGAGAACCGTATTCAGATCCTTGACGAAATTGCGGATTGGCGCGCCCGGGCGAAAGTCTCGCATGATCATGCGACGACCATGTTCCTGCAACACGCGGCTGTCGCCATGACCACCTGACAAGGCATCGGGGATTTGCGCCGGGTCGGCCCCACCCACACTGGCCAGCAGAAGCGCCTGGGCCACGCCGGCAATATTCACCGCCACCATGATCTGATTCGCGAGCTTGGCAATCTGCCCACTTCCGGCAGGCCCGATATAGCTCGCACGCCCCATCGGGGCAAACACTCCCGCAGCGTCGGTACGATCGAAAGCCTCCTTCTCACCTCCTGCCATGATGGCCAATGTTCCCTCTGCGGCACCTCGACTTCCTCCCGACACCGGTGCGTCGAGGTGGCTAACACCTCTGGCCAGCAACATCCTCGCGTGTTCCTGTGCCATCTTCGGCGGAATGGAGGCCATGTCGATGAATATGGCACCAGGCTTCATGTGATTCGATGCGCCACTGTCGAAGAACACCTCGCGCACCACCGGCCCGCTGTCGAGAATGGACAGAATGAAGTCGGCGCCCTTGACCGCTTCGGTGGGAGACTCGGCGATGGCGCCGCCGGCCTCCAGGACCGGCGCTCCCTTGCTCGAAGTGCGATTCCACCCCACGACATCAAATCCGGCGCGCACGAGATTGACGGCCATGGGCGCACCCATGATGCCCAGACCAAGAAAAGCTATGGAGGCCATAATCAGACTCCTCGTCAGGTTACGGAGCGTCGCAGCGAGTCGGTGACAACAATCTCATCACTCTAGCAGCACGCACTATGCCACCCAGCGCCCGGATGTCAAAATCCCATGCGAACAAAGGCGCAGCATATCAGCTCCGCTCAGCTGCTGTCTCATGGGGTCTCGTCCGCTGATAAAGCGAAACTCGCGCTCGCCTTTTGATTTGAGGCACGCACTCCGAACGAAAGAGAAACCGCCCCGGAGGGCGGCTTAGTGAATATGTCGCATAGGCCACTCAGGGTGGTGGCTTGCTCTCTGCCTCATCGCGTACCCTCCACAGTTTGAGGTGGAGCAGAAACACTCTCTTAATCAATTAGCCACTTCTGTCCGGATTGTGCGGATGGGGAACGGTAGGTGTCGCGTTCATGCCTAGATCTGGGCGTCTCTTGACAACGCGCGCTGCGTAGCCTGCTCGAAACGTGACAATCACGGCGAAGTGGCGCACAATGATCTTCGCCATCACGTGCTTGCTGTTCGTCCTCAGTCTCGCGCAATGGACTCTCGCCGGATTGGCAAGCGCCGAGTCGCAGGAGGAAATGATGAACAGACACAATCCTTTCTGCCTTTCCACGTTCGCTGCCGTGCTTGGTATTGTCCAGGCAATAGACATTGCCGTCGCTGACCCCGGTGTCTTTGACGAGCGAATCGTCTTCGGCCAGTCCGCGGCGTTGGAAGGGCCCGCCGCCGCGCTGGGCCTGGGGATGCGGGAGGGCATTCTTGCCGCGTTCAATGAAGTCAACACCAGAGGCGGCGTGCACGGTCGGCGGCTCGAGCTGATTGTCTATGATGACGGCTACGAGCCCACAAAGGCTATCGCCAACACCAACAAGCTCATCAACGAAGACAACGTCTTCGCCCTCGTTGGGGAGGTTGGCACCCCGACGTCAAAGGCGGTTCAGCCGATCGCTACGGAAGCCGCCGTGCCATTCATCGGGCCTTTTACGGGAGCCGAATTCCTGCGTGACCCGTCGCTCACCAACGTCGTCAACGTACGAGCTTCCTACAACCAGGAAACCGAGGCCTGGATTCATCACCTGACCGAGGATCTCGGCCTTAAACGCATTGCGATTCTCTACCAGGACGATTCCTTCGGGCGTGCTGGTCTCGCCGGCGTGCTGCAGGCTATGGACAAACGAGGCATGAGCCTCGTTGCCGAAGGCACCTACGAGCGTAATACGACGGCGGTGAAAACCGCCTTACTGTCAATTCGCAAAGGTGATCCGGAGGCGGTCGTCATGGTCGGCGCCTACAAGCCCTGCGCGGAATTCATAAAGCTCGCGCGCCGCCTGAAGCTCGATCCTGTCTTCGTGAATATCTCCTTCGTCGGAAGCAATGCGCTTGCCAAGGAACTCGGCGAGGTGGGTGAGGGTGTGGTTGTTACACAGGTGGTACCTTTTCCGACCGACAGCACAATACCAATCGTGGCCCGATATCATGAGGCTCTGCAGGTATCATCTCCCGAAGCTCAGCCAGGCTTCGTCTCGCTCGAGGGCTACATGGTCGGACGCATGTTGGTCGCGGCCCTCGACGAGATGGGTGCGGTGGTCACCCGGGAGGGTCTGTTGAAGACCATACGTACTGTCGGCAACTTCGATCTGGGCGGCGTTACTCTCTCCTACGGTCCGAACGATAACCAGGGGATGGACGAGGTGTTTCTGACCGTAATTCAGGCGGACGGGAGCTTCAAGGCAGTCGACAAGCTGGAGCGGTAGTCGATGTCGGCTGCCGCTGGCCCCCCCAACTCCGACGAACTTAGCGACAGCTCCGGGGCGCCGGGCGAGATCCAGGTTTCCGACGAATTGGCCCCCACGCTCGCCGGGCGCAGCCCGACGGCAACTCCCCCGGACGCTGTCGCGAGTGAGCGGAAACCGCTGGGGATCAAGCTGCGGCTGTTCGTCGCGTTTATCTGCATGGCGGCGATGACCGGCGCGGCGAGCATCGTCGCGTGGTATGCGTTCGTCGGCATCGATCGGGCGATGAATCGCATCGTCGAAGACAGTGTTCTCGGGATGGCGGCGTCGCTGCGGCTCGCAGAGAAGAGCGCTGAGATAGCGGCCACGGCGCCGGCACTCATTGCAAGCAGCACCCAGGAATCGCGCGAACGCGCTCAGGATGATCTGACCAGGAAAGTAAAGGAGCTGGTCGGCGTCATCGAGCGCTTGAAGGACAGAGGCATCGATCCAACAAGGATCAGCACGCTCACCCTGATCGAAGAGCAGCTCTCTGCAGAGCTGCAGGCGCTCAACGCGGCCGTCGAAAAGCGGCTCTATTACAGCGATCTGCGAGAGAAAGCCGTCTCGCGTCTCGCGGAAGTGCACGCAAGCTATCTCGATTTGCTCACGCCGCTGGTCGACGATGCTGTCTTTGCGCTGATTCTTGACGGCGAGCGGGTGACCTCCGAGAGCACCGCTGCCATCAACGGGCTCATCGAGGGCGGCGTCAGCACGCTGAGCGCGCTGCTCACCCTGCGCGCGGAGAGCAACCTCGCCGCGGGGCTGCTCAGCGAGGCGGGACATATGGACGACCCGCAGCAGATTCAGCCCACCCGCGAGCGCTTTCTGACCGCGGCGACGGCGGTGGAGAAGAGCCTGGCACGGCTGCCCGGCTCACCCGAGAAAGACCGCATGGCGCGTGCGAGCGTCGCATTGCTCGAGCTGGGCACCGGGGTCGACAATGTTTTCACGGCACGGCATCGGGAGCTGCAGGCGCAGGCCGTCGCGCGCGACGAGCTTCAGGCCGAGCGCGCCCGGCTTGCCGAGGCCGTCAGGGCCAATCACGGCGCGCTGCTCGATCTGCTCACGCCGCTGGTCGACGATGCTGTCTTTGCGCTGATTCTTGACGGCGAGCGGGTGACCTCCGAGAGCACCGCTGCCATCAACGGGCTCATCGAGGGCGGCGTCAGCACGCTGAGCGCGCTGCTCACCCTGCGCGCGGAGAGCAACCTCGCCGCGGGGCTGCTCAATGAGGCCGCAAACGTCATCGACATGCGGCTGCTCTCGCCTCTGAAGGAGCGCCTGACTGCCGCTGGCGCTCGAGTGGAAAAAACCCTTGCGCAGATCTCGGTCTCTCTCGACAGCGCACAACTCGCCGACATGACGCAAGAACTGCTGGCGCTGGGTAACGCAGATGAGAACATCTTTTTCCTTCGTGAGGAAGAGTTGCGTCAGATCGATCTTGCGCGGGCGTTGCTGGAGGCAAACCGGGCGATGGCCCTTACGCTGGGCACCGAAGTCGCCGAGCTGGTGACCACCGCCCAGTCCAGCAGTGACGAAGCCGCTACGCGCTCGACGCATGCCATCGCGCAGGGAAAGCTGTTATTGATGGCCATTACCGCAATCAGCATCGTCGGCGCGACCTTGATGATCGCCTACTACGTCGTCCCACGCATTATCAGACCCCTGGACAACATCAGACAGTCGATGATCAAGCTCGCGGAGGGGGACACGGCGACGAACATACCATACCGCAATCGCAACGACGAGATTGGCCGCATGGCGAGCGCGCTGTCGGTCTTTCGCGACATCACAATCGAAATACAGCAGAGCAATCTACGGGAGATTCGCGGCGCGCGCCAGCGACTGGAGGATGCTATCGAAAGCATTACCGAGGGCTTTGCGCTCTACGACCGCGAAGATCGCATGGTGATAAGCAATAGCCAGTACCGGGCCCTGCTATATCCCGGTATGGCGGACGAGATTGTGCCCGGCTCCACCTTCGAGTCCATTATTCGCAAGGCATGCGAACGCGGTTACATCAAGGATGCAGAGGGCCGCATCGATGAGTGGGTCACACAGCGATTGCAACAGCACCACGAGGCAGGCAAGTCACACATGCAGCGGCGCGGAGACGGGCGGTGGCTCATGGTTAGTGAGCGCAAGACCCGCGACGGCGGCACGGTTGCCGTATACTCGGACATCACGGAACTCAAGAGCCGCGAGAAGGAACTGGCGGAAAAGTCGTCCGCTCTGGAGATACTCTCGAACCAGTTGGCGAAGTACCTATCGCCGCAAGTCTACGAGTCCATCTTTTCGGGCGCCCAGGAAGTTCGCATTGCGAGCAAACGGAAAAAGCTCACCATCTTTTTCTCTGATATCGCCGGCTTCACGGAAACGACCGATAAGCTGGAATCCGAGGAGCTGACCGATCTTTTGAATCAATATCTGACAGAAATGTCGAAGATCGCGCTTGCTCACGGCGCCACCATCGACAAATACGTGGGCGATGCCATCGTCATATTCTTTGGCGATCCGGAAAGCAGGGGTGTCAAGCAGGATGCCCTGGCATGCGTTACCATGGCGGTGGCTATGCAGAAGCGGATGCGCGAGCTTCAGTCAGTCTGGCGGGACGCCGGCATAGAAAAACCGCTTAAGTGTCGGATTGGAATCAACACCGGTTATTGTACGGTCGGAAATTTCGGCAGCGAAGACCGAATGGACTACACGCTGATTGGAGGCGGCGTAAACCTGGCATCACGTTTGGAAAGCGCCGCCACGCCAGGTGAAATTCTGCTCTCCTACGAGACCTATGCTCATGTCAAGGAACAATTCCGCTGCGAGAGCGAGGGAGAAATATCGGTCAAAGGCATTGCCTACCCCGTCGCGACTTTCCGCGTCATCGACTCTTACGAAAATCTCCGTGCCCGGAGTCGGGTGATCCACGAAGATCAGGCCGGATTGAAGATCCATATCGATCTCGACGCGATGACCGACCCGGAACGATCGCGAGCGGAGGCGGTGTTGCGCCAGGCCCTCAAGCACGTAAAGAGCCCAGCGACGTAGCGGCGATGCGCTCGGTTGGGATAGCAGGTTCTGCGCTCTCGTGGTCGACCTGTCTCGTTTTCCAGACGAGGCCCAGCGATACTAGGACGAGTCCGCACGAGGGCGGTGGGTAAGACACCCAATCGGTGACATAGCCCCGAGGGACTCGTGGGGATGCTCTGCGTTGTGTTGTTCCAACCACCGTTTGGTCTGCTCGCAGACTTGATCGAGATCGCTTCAGGCCCGTGCGTCGAGCACGCCGTCGCGATCTCTGAAGGGCGGCAGGCCACGCCGGGGGAGCGTGCCTTGAGGAAGAGGGGGTTTATCCTTCCTATACTGTTGGTGCGAATCCTTGCGGTCGATCCCCTCACTCAATCGGTAGGCCAAGCGCGACGAGGCTCTTCAGCGCCTGCTCCGCGGCGGCTATCATGCTCGGAAAGGAAGGGTAACGCCAGGCCGCACGCCAGGCGGCGACGCTGATGTCTGGGCGGCGGGCTTGCGTGGCTTGCAGGTAACTTCGCGCTGGCTCCATCCGCCCGGCCGCGGCATTGGCGATCGCGGCGTTGAATGGCGCGAAGTAGTCCGCATTTTCGTATCTGCAGGCCGCCTCGAAAGCCTCTCGGACGTCCTCGCGCGCGTAATCCCAGTGCCGGAACAGGCGGGCGTGGCCAATCATTATTTGGAACAACCATGCCAGCGGATCCTTCGGGCTGAGCCGCAGTGCGGCCTCCGCCGCGCTTTCCATGACGTCGGAATCAGGATTGGCGGAGAAGTTCTCGACGAGCGACCGCGCGTATTGGCCGACGTGGTTGTTGGGGTTGAGCTCGACCGTCTTGCGCGCCTGCTCGCGTGCATCGGCGTAACGGTCGGCAAAGGCCAGGTGAACGGCCAGTGCGGCATTTGCGAGCTCGAGACGATCGTCGCGACGGATGGCTCGACGTGCATGCTCAATGCCTCGCTCGACATCGCCCGCCTGATCTCGTGTGCGACCCGATCCGATCAGGTACCAGTACACCCGCGCCATGATTGCGTCGGGCAGGGCGAATTGCGGGTCGAGCCTCGAGGCGGTCCGGCAATACTCAAGACTGGCTTGGAGCCCTTCCTCGGGGTTGGAGGTGAACTCGGCATAGCCCCGTTGACAGAGCTCCCAGGCCGTCAGACTCTCCGTCGGCTTGCGGCGGGCCAGCGCCCGCTCGTTCGCCCCCAGTTCCGGCTCCACACCGCTGACTATGCCCTGTGTGAGTTCATCCTGGAGGTCGAAGAGGTCCGCCATCGTGCGGTCCCAGCGTTCGGCCCAGATATGAGTGCCCGTCGCCGCCTCGATGAGCTGGGCGGTAAGGCGCAACCGGTCGCCGGCCCGGCGCACCGAACCTTCGACCACGTAGCGTACGTCCAGCTCTTTCGCGATCTCGCGCACGTCCTTCTGTACGCCTCGGTAAGCAAAGGTCGAGTTGCGGGCGATAACCAAGAGGGTGCGGAAGCGGGAGAGCTCGGTGATCACGTCCTCGACGATGCCGTCGGCGAGGAAGTCCTGGTCGGGGTCGCGCGACATGTTGTCGAAGGGTAGGACCGCGATGGAGGGCAGATCGTTCACCCCCGGCAGCGGCTTGCGTTCCGCCGGCGCGGGTGTTGCCGCTTCCTCCTCACCGCCGCCCCAGCGCCAGGCCCTGACCGGCTGGGCGATGTTCTTCAGGGAAAGCTCGCCGGCGTCGCTGAACGGTGCTGCGACCTTGCCCCTGATCTGGGCGTGTACCGCCTCCGACACCAGGATACCGCCCTTGGGTGCGGCGGCCTCCAGCCGCGCCGCCACATTGACGCCGTCGCCGAAGATGTCGCCCGCCTCGATCACGACGTCGCCGATGTTGATGCCGATGCGCAGGCAGATTGACGCACACGTTGGCCCCCGCGGCGGCAAAGTCGAGCGCAATCTGACGGCCGATGCCGCGACCCGCGCCGGTAACCAGCACGGACTTGCCTTTGAATTCGGACATCCCATATTCCTCCGCGTTTTGAGCGATCATAAACGAATATCGGCATGCACACTCACCGGCGTCGGCGCGAAACCGATGGGCATGGCAGCAGACCGTTGGACGAGCACGGCTGTCTGGCAGGCACTGCATCGTCAGCCGGCGGCGCCGCATATGACGACGACCGACGAGGTGCCCTCAGCCCCCTTCTGCGCGGTGCGTCTGGCGGCCGGCGCGGTGCACTTCCCTGACGCTATGGACTGGCTGGGCGGCTTCGAGCGGAGCCTGGCGTGGGCGTGGCTGAGGAGGCAGTAGCGCGGGCGCGCTTACCCGCAAGGATTTACCCCGCGCAAAGGAATCGTTTTCGCGACCACGCAGCAACGGGAGGGAACAAGAACGTTTGCTGCGGAATCGTAATCAGGCCGTTTCTCACGGTCGCGCTGGATAAAACACCGCCTGTACCCTACCCCGGGGGTGGAGTGGGCATGTGCGTCGTTTGAGGGGCATGTGCCGGGACGGTCTCGAAGATTTATCCCGCGCAGGAGGCTATCTTCTCGAAGAGCTGGATCGGCAAATGAAACAATCGTATCTTTGTCCACGGGTGGCACATCTCCAACTGTTGAACTGGTTTGATTAACATCTCCAATTCAACAGGATGTGCTGCCTTCTTCTCAACTCATCTCACACACGAGATCTGAGCGTATCTCTCTGATGCTTCATGGGAGGGGAAAAGCGATGACTAGACATGAAAATATTGTGAACGTAGACGATATTGAATGGAGCGAAGAGAGTCACGGGGATCGATTCGCTTACAGAAGGAAATGGTTTACGTCCCAGACCGGAGCCAAAAAGTTGGGTTGCTCGATGTATCGCGTTCCCCCAGGCAAGACGGCCTTTCCATTTCATCGACACTTCGCTAACGAAGAAGCCATTTACATTCTCTCTGGCGCGGGGACAATGCGCATGAACGAAGAGGAAGTCACTGTGGCAATTGGCGACTTCATCTCGTTGCTACCAGAGGGTTCAAACCACCAGCTAATTAACAATGGAAGTGAAGACCTCGACTACCTATGTATTTCGACAATGATCGAGCCAGACATCACCATTTTCCCTGACTCGAACAAAGTCATCGCTTTTGCAGGTTCCGGGCCCGGTGGTGACAAAAGCGCGCGGACTTTCAATGGGATTTACAAAGTGGATTCAACTGTCGGTTATTACGAAGACGAGTGAGCAGCCTCTGCGGCGTAAACAATCTTTTATGCAATTTCGGGCCTGAGGGCGGGGCCAAAAAACCCTGCCGCACAATCGCGATTACCCCGCTCGTCACGGTCACGGCGGGCAGAGCGCGCTTCAACTCTATCGATCAGTTATGGTCGGGGAGCGCTCTCGCATCCACGCCGATCTGAACGATCCTCGGCTTGTCGACGCCGCGGACGCCCACATATTTGAAGATTCGATCGTCGATCTCCCGCTTGCGGGCCTCCTGGATGACGACATCCCGCCTGCCCTCGATCAGGGGCCAGAAGGCGGACGCCTGCGGCTGCTCGGCCGGATCCGAGCTGAACACAAAGTCGATATCGGTGTTGGTCAAATAGGCTCGCCCGTTGGCATCCGTGATCCAGAACTCGTCGATCGCGGATCGATCAGCCACCTCCCGTAAGATTGCATTGATCTCGTCGCGACCCATGCCGGACCGTTCGGCGATGGCAACCAAGTTGGCCACGAGCAACGCTTCAGCCACCATGTGCCGCGCGACGATCTCCTCGATATCGTCTGCTTCTGCTGCAGGACTGAACACACAGGTGAGTGAGATCAGAAATATCGTGGCGCAGTACGCCCGCAAGTTTTTCATAGATTCATACCTTTTCTGAAGTTGCCCGAGTTACTGCAATCGACATTTCCCGTTTGGCCGGACTGTCGACCGTCCCGATCAGCAATTGTGCGGCTCCGGTGCTCAGAATGTCATGTTACGCTGCCTGAGAATGTCCGCATGTGAATCGGCATCGAAGTTTGATCCAACCGTAGGCAGTGTTGTCAAGCAGTTACGGAACCGGTCGGCGTCCAAAGTGGGTGCCGATCCACACCGGTGAAGGCGCAAGTGGTATCCGGGCCCTTTGTGGGTTGTGCAGATCACAGTCTCAGGTGGCAAGAACGTCGTCGAACTGGCGGCCGGGGATCGCGCTGAGCAGGCGGCGGGTGTAATCGTGTGCCGGTGCGGTGAAGACATCGCGGGTGGTGCCGTGCTCCACGACACGTCCGAGCTGCATGACCGCGAGGGTGTCACAGACCTGGGCGGCAACCCGCAGGTCGTGGGTCACGAAAATCATGGTGAGCTGAAAACGCTCTCGGATGCTCGCCAGGAGCTTGAGCACCTGAGCCTGAACCGAGACGTCCAGCGCAGAGACCGGCTCGTCGGCCACCAGGATCTCGGGCTCGAGCGCCAGCGCCCGTGCAATACCGATTCGCTGCCTTTGGCCGCCGGAGAACTCGTGGGGATAGCGGCTCGCCGCCGAAGCGTCGAGACCCACGAGGCTGAGCAGTTCCAGCGCCCGCTCGCGCGCCTGCTCCGGCGGGGTGCCGTGCAGCACAGGCCCCTGGGCGATCATTCGGACCACCGTGAGGCGTGGGTTCAGTGAGCCGTACGGGTCCTGGAACACCATCTGGATGCGTTTTCTCAACGGCAGCATGCCCGCGCGTTTCAGCGTCGCCAGGTCGAAGCCGGCGTACCGGATGTGGCCCGAATCCGGATCGATGAGGCGGATAACGCAGCGGGCCAGCGTCGACTTGCCGGAACCCGATTCTCCGACGATGCCGAGGGTCTGACCGCGCCTGACCTCGAGCGTGACGTCGTCAACTGCACGGACCACCCGCGAGCCGGTGAGCAGCCCGCCGGCGTGGTAAGTCTTGACCACCCTTTCGATGGACAGCGCCACCTCCTGCTCGTCGGCGGCGGCCGGGCGCGTGGCCGGTTTAAGCGACGGTACGGCTGTGATGAGCATGCGTGTGTAGTCCGCCTGCGGGTGGCGCAGTATGTTCTCGCAGGTCCCGGATTCGACCATCCGGCCGTCCTTCATTACGACTACCCGATCCGCGATCTCGGCGACCACCCCGATGTCATGGGTAATGAACAGCACGCCCGTGGACCGCTCCGCCTGCAGCGTCTTGATCAGTTCGAGGATCTCCGCCTGCGTGGTGACGTCGAGAGCGGTCGTCGGCTCGTCCGCGATGAGAAGATCCGGCTTCATAATGAGGGCCATGGCGATCATGGCCCGCTGACGCTGGCCCCCGGAGAGCTGGTGAGGGTAGGCGTGAAAGATGCGCTGCGGGTCCGGCAGCTTCACCGCGTCGAGGATCTCCAGCACCGCCCGGCGCCGTCGCATCCGCTTGGTGGCGGTATGGACCCTGAGCACCTCGTCGATCTGGTCGCCGATCGTGTGCAGAGGATTGAGCGCGCTCATGGGTTCCTGGAAGATCATCCCCATCTCCCGTCCCCGCATGGCACGTCGTTGGGGCTTGGACAGCTCAAGAAGCTCGGTGCCTTCAAAGTTAATCGAGCCGCTGGCGACACTCAGCCTCCTGGGCAAAAGTCCCATCACGGTTTTCGCCATGATCGATTTGCCCGAGCCGGACTCGCCGACGACGCACAGCACCTCGTTGCGCGCCAGCGTGAGGCTCACGTCTTCCACCGCGTACGCCCGCTCGCCGGTCCTGGGGAGGCGCACCGACAGCGAGGAGATGCTCAGCAGAGGCTGGACGCTCATGGCCACCGGTGCCCGCGGCTAGAGGTTACGCAGCCGCGGGTTGAGGGCATCGTTCAGCCCTTCGCCGATCAGGTTGATGCTGAGCACAGTCAGCAGGATCGCACTGCCCGGTATGGCGCACAGCCACCACGCAGTCCTGAGGAAGCTGCGACCGGCTCCGATCATGAAGCCCCAGCTCATGATGTTCGGATCGCCGAGACCCAGGAAGGCGAGGGCGGACTCGATCAAGATCGCCGTAGCAACCATGAGCGAGCCGGTCACGATGATCGGCGACAGAATGTTCGGCAGGATCTCCTGGAAGATGATGCGCGCGTCCGTCATGCCGAGGGAAACGCACGCCTCGACGAACTCGCGTTTGCGCATCGCCATCATCTCGCCGCGAACGAGCCGCGCCACCGGCGGCCAGGTCACCACCGCGATGGCGATGACGATGCTTTTCAGAGAAGGCTGCATGATTGCCACCAGGACAATGGCAAACACGAACGACGGGATCGTCTGAAAGAACTCGGTCACGCGCATCAGCACGTTGTCGACCCAGCCGGGGAAGTAGCCGGCGAAGCAGCCGATGGTGGTGCCGACGAAGACCGAGATCAACGTAGCGATCAGCGCCACCAGCAGCGACGTGCGTGCGCCATGCACCACGCCGGCGGCGACGTCCCGGCCGAGCTGGTCTGTGCCGAAGAGGTGCGCCTCGAAAGGTCGCTCAAAGGGATCCCCGACACTGCTGAAGGGATTCTCGGGGAATATCAGCGTTGCGGTCAGGGCGAGTACGACGACCATGGACAGGACCACCAGCCCGATCAGCGCGCCTTTGTTGCGGCTGTAGAGCTGCATGAACTCGCGCAGACCTTCGCGTTTTTCCATGTCAGCGCAGCTCGATCCGCGGATCCAGGAAGGTGTAGACGAGGTCCACCACCAGGTTGATCAGCACCACGAGCACCGATGACAGGAAGAAGATGCCGAGCAACAGGTTGTAGTCGCGTGCAAACAGGGTCTGAAAGGCCAGTTGACCGAGTCCCGGCCATCCGAACACCGCCTCGACGACGACCGAGCCGCCCAGCATGGCACCGATCTGGAAGCCGGCCATGGTCACCACCGGCAGTACGGCATTGCGCAGCACGTGGCCGTATATGATGCGCCGCTCGCTCACGCCTTTGGCGCGGGCCGTGACCACGTAGTCCGCACCGTGCTGCTCCAAGACCGACGCACGCATCAGGCGCGTATACAAGGCCAGGTAGAAGAGCGACAGGGTGATTGCCGGAAGAATAAGGTGCCGGGCGATGTCGACGACGCGATCCCAGCCCTCGTAGAACATGATCACGTTCTCCATCCCCGTGGCCGGCAGCCAGTCCAGCTTTAGCGCGAACACGAGGATCAGCATCAGGCCCACCCAGAACAGAGGGGTGGCGTAGGAGACGATTGCCAGTATGGAGATCATAGTGTCTCGCCAGCTGCCGACGCGGGTCGCCGCGAGCAGGCCGAGAAGTATGCCGATGCCCACCGCCAGAAACAGTGTCGTAACCATCAACAGCAGGGTCGGGCCGAGCCGGTCCAGCACGAGTTCACTCACCGGCATGTTGTGACGCCACGAGAAGCCCAGGTCGAACATGACCAGATTCTTCATGTACTCGTAGAGCTGAAGGTACGTGGGCTGGTCAAGGCCGAAACGCGCGCGCAGCATCGCCATGTACTCGGGCGTGGCGGAGCCCGCCTCGCCGGCGAGCACGTCCGCCGGATTGCCCGGCGCCAAGCGCACCAGCATGAAGTTGAGGACCGCGATGCCCAGAAGCACCGGCACGGCCTGAAGCAGGCGGCGCGCGATGAAGAGGAGCCGGGTCTTCAGAAAACCGCTCATGGGGTTCGAGTGCTGTGAGCGACCGGACCGACGAGTGTCGTATTCGAACAGACAAGTGAAACGGGGACGGCGCCCGCGCCGTCCCCGCACTTGCCTCGGGAGCTACGTTATCTCGCCGCTGCGGAAATTACCCGCCAACCCGATTGCGCTGTCGATGACGTTCTTGAAATCCGACGACACCACCGTCGGAAACAGGATCTCGACGCACCAGGCCACGGGAACCTCCTCACACAGAATCTTCTGGAACTCATGGTAGTACTGCGCTCGCTTGGCAGGGTCGGGTTCGACCTTGGCCATGTCCATGAGCTCGTCGGTGCGCGCAGACGACCAGCGCGAGGCGTTCTTGAACACGGTGCCCGGCTTGATCTCCTCGGAGTGGTAGAGCCGGTGCACACCGAGTACCGGATCGGCGAACGTGTTCAGCCAGTTTGCGGTCACCTGGAAGTCGTAGTCGGTGTACGTGCGCTTTAGCCAGGTGGCGACGTCCTCGTAGCGAATGGTCGCCTTGATGCCCACCTTCGCCATGCGTTGCACGGCGTACTCGCCGAAACGCTGCCACTCTTCTCCGTAGGGTGTGACGTCGAGAGTAATCTCCATGCGGTTACCGTCGCCGCCGCGCGGATACCCGGCCTCGTCCAGGAGCTGCTCGGCGATCTCCAGACCGTTCGCGACGTCGTAACGTTTGACATCGTCGGTGTAAAGACCCGAGGCCGCAAAGTTGGAGTTGATGGGCCCCGTAGCCGGACGTGCGAAACCGAACCAGACGTTGTCGGCGACGTACGTGCGGTCGATCAAATAGGCCACTGCCTGCCGCACACGCTTGTCATCGAACGGCTTAACCTTGGTGTTGAAGTCAAGCTCGCCGATGGGCGAAAACATCTCGTAGCCCTGCTTGGTTACGCTGACGTTGGACAGCGTGGCGAGCCGCGCAGCGTCGTTGTACGGCACCGCGCCGAAGCCGGCGATGTGGGCCTCGCCTTTCTCGAGCACGGCGGAGCGTGTAGCCGAGTCGGGGATGGTGCGGATCACGATGCGGTCGAGCTTGGGCTCGCCGGCCGACCAGTAGTCCGGGTTGCGGTCAAGGCGCATGTACTGGCCCCGCTTCCACTCCACGAACTTAAACGGGCCGGTGCCGATGGGGGCATTCGCGTTGGGGTGGTTCTCGATATCGGTGCCCTCGAACAGGTGCTTGGGGAGGATCGGCGACTCGTATCCGGAGAACGCCATCATCATCGACGGTGAGGGCTTGGACAGCGTCAGCACCAGCGTATGGGAATCTGGAGTCTGTGCGTTCTCAATCAGACTGAAGTTCCCCTTGCCCCGGGGGTGATACTCGCGGAGCACCTCCATGATGCTGTAATGCGCGTCCTCGGCGGTCATCGGCGTGCCGTCGTGGAATTTGACGCCCTTGCGAATGTTGAAGGTGATGGTGAGACCGTCACCGGAGATTTCCCAGCTTTCGGCGAGCCCCGGGCGCAGGCTGAGGTCGAAGTTGTACTCGAGCAGCCCGTCGTAGATCTTGCTTGCCGCTTGGCCGACGGGCATCGAGGTGCTCAGGTAGCTCGCGAGCGTGGGGACCTCGGGCTGGATCAGCATCGACAGCGTTCCGCCGCTCTTGGCCCAGCTCACAGTACCGAGCGGCAACAGAGCGCCCGCCATACCTGCGGCGCCGGCGATACCGGTGCTGCGCAGGAAGGCGCGCCGCTCGAGATCGATGGAATTCAAGTGGGTCTTCATGGTTGATTCTCCTCCTTCGGGTTAATTTGAAGCGGCGGCTGGCAAGCCGACATCCGCGGCCGCCCTCGCTGCAAGAACCGCTTCGTAAGCGAAAAGCGCCGACGCACCGCCGGTGTGCAGGAACACCACGTTGTCCTCATTGCCGAAAAACCCTTGCCTGACAAGGGCGACGAGTCCGGCGAAACCTTTGCCGGAGTAAACCGGGTCGAGCAGGATGCCCTCGTAGCGCGACGCCAGCATGATCGCCTCGAGTGTCGACTCCGCGGGCAGGCCGTAGCCCGCGCCCACGTACTCGTCGTCCACGAGAATCTTGCTGGCGGGAACGACCGGGGCGTCGAGTTTCTCAGCGACCTGCTTCGCCAACGTGTGCACTGCCTTGATCTGCGGCTCGCGTTTCTGCCGCACGCTGACGCCCATCACCGGTATGTCGGCACCGAGAGCGAACAATCCGGACACCAACCCCGCCTGGGTGCCGGTGCTGCCGGTGGCCATCACGACCCAATCGATGCGCAGGTCCGTTCTTGCATGGCCGGCGAGCTCCTCGGCGCAGCCGGCATAGCCCAGAGCCCCGGTGGCGTTGGATCCGCCTCCGGGAATCACGTAGGGGCGGCGCCCCTCGGCGCGGAAGTGCTCGGCGACGTTCTCGGCCTCGGCGTTCATGTCGAGCCCGGCCTCCCGAAACTCCAGGGTGCAGCCCAGCAGGTGATCCAACAGCACGTTGCCGTTGCGCTCGTAGGCGGGCGCGGTCTCGGGGACCCGGCGCTCGAGCAGGGCGTGGCAGGCCAGGCCGTGCTTGCAGGCAGCCGCCGCGGTCTGGCGGACGTGATTGGACTGCACCGCGCCCTGCGTGATGACCATGTCGGCGCCTTCGGCGAGCGCCTCGCCGATCAGGAACTCGAGCTTGCGCGTCTTGTTCCCGCCGAGCGCCAGCCCGGTGCAGTCGTCGCGCTTGATCCACAGGTTGGGTCCGCCGAGGTGCTCCGCGAGACGCGGCATGGGCTCGAGGGGTGTGGGACGGTGGCAAAACGTCACCCGAGGAAACCGATCGAGATTCAATGTGACGTTTGCCACGGCGCTCGCGCTTCGTGCCGCCGTTTGCGGCGGCCTCGTCTGGGGGTGGCGACAAACTTGACGGCCGGCCGCTGAAAAGGCAATGTCATGTTTGCAACACATTATGCGTTTTTTGCATGATACCGTCGCCGCCATGAACATACAGTGGTTCAAGGGGCTCGAGAGCCTGAGCAAGACAGGAAATTTCTCCCAGGCCGCGGAGCTGAACAACCTCAGCCAGTCGGCCTTCAGCCGCCGCGTGCGGGCACTCGAGGCCTGGGTGGGTGTGCCCCTGGTGGATCGCTCGCGCCATCCGGTGACGCTGACGACGGCGGGCAAACAGATGCTGGAAGCGGGTCTGCAGGCGCTCGCGCGCGTCGAGTCCGAGCGCGAGCAGATCCAGCGGATGCTCGCACGACCGGACGAGTACGTGGTGCGCTTCGCGACCCAGCACTCGATCGGCTGGCGCTTCTACCCGAACTGGCTGCGGGCGTTCGAAGAGCTGTTTGGCCCGATCATGTCGCGCCTGCGCGCTGACAACCTGCCCAACTGCGAGGACGATCTCAGGCGCGGCGAGGTGGACTTCGTCATTTCCTACGAAAGCGATTACGCCCACGGGGTGAGCGCCGACCCGCAGTTCGAGTCCGTCAGCATCGGACATGACCGGTTGATCCCGGTCTGCCGCAGCGAATCGGACGGAGCGCCCAAGTTTCCGATTGGCGACGACCCCAAGGTCATGATTCCCTACCTGCGATTCGGCAGAACGGCGCCCATCGGCTGGCATATCGAGCCCGTTCTCGCGAAGCGCAAGCTCGATTCCCGCCTCACGACGATCTACGAGAACTCGATGGGCGGTGCGCTGCGCGTCCGCGCGCGCGACGGCCTCGGTGTCGCGTGGCTGCCGCAGAGCCTGGTCGCCCCCGACATCGAGGCGGGTCAGTTGGCGTGGGCGGGCGGTGAAGAACTCGCCATCGATCTGGACATCCGTCTGCATCGGGACCGACGCAACCGCAACCTGCTGGTGCGAAGAATCTGGACGTTTCTCAAGCTTCGTGAGCAAGTCCCCCTTCTTACTTGAACCCGCGATGGTGCTTTGCTGTGGATTTGCACGCTGGATTGACCCGATTCACGCACGCGCTTGAGGCGCTGCGCCCAAGTCATGGCCGCATGACGTTCGCAGCCTGATCCGAACACCCGCATAAATACAGAGTTGCACCTGTTGACGGGACGCAGCCCACGCAGCGCTCCGCGATAGCCCGATGAGCCCGACGCGGCTTCCCGGCCGATTACCGATAAATGCTTTGTCGTTTCCCTTTTTCTTCTGTGCGCCCACAAATATCGATGCACGTCGTATAGGCGCGATCGCAGACGTCTGCGGAACTATCGCAGTTATCCCGCTCTGTCTGACACGATTGCGGGCATGACACGTTCTCACTCGTTACCGAATCCAGAGAAGAGGGCGTCTCACATGCCGAAACGAGCGATCCGACTGCGGCAACAACAGCCAGGACTTGCAGTATCTTCAAGTCGATTTATCCCTGCGATGCGTGCCGACAGAACAACAGCGAAGCTCCCAAGGAAGAACGCTGCGGTATTACTGGACGGATTATACAGCAGGCTGGAAAGAATTTCGTCGGCAGGCATCAGCGCTGCCTCTGCTCAATCAACTCTACATAAAGTGAGGGTGTCGTTGAACCGCATGTTACACGTCGCCCATCTCCTCTGCGGCGGTGAAATTTGAAAAGTCGTGCAACGACCGTTACAGCGGAGCCCCGCATCAAGGAGGATGCACCATGAAGAACCCCGCCGACTGCTGGACGGCAGCACACCCCGAGCATCCCTGCGGCAACCTGCCCCTCGACGGGGGGTGGAAATTCCCCTTGCGTCGCGCGCTGATGTTATTCCAGTCACGAACGGCCCTGAGCGCGACCTCGGCGCCCTTCGGGCTCTTATATCTATCGTATTCTCCTCCACGTAGGCGCCACCAACTGTCCTTGCAAACCCCCAGAACGGAGAATCGAGAAAGCCTCGATTGCTGATGTATCGGCTACCTTCGTGATTACGAAATCGTATTCCAGCTCAAGTTCGTCTCCCTTGTTGCTTTCAGCCTTGATCGTGGCAAGTCCTGTTCCGGTTGCGTCGACGGAGTAATTTCCGGCCCCTGACAAGGTGACAATCTCGCGGTCTCCGCTCTTTCCAGGAACGTTAACCCGGATTGTCATCGCAACTTGGCCGTTGCCATCAAAAGTAATGAGGCCCGCACTTCCGATGCCGTCGGTGGTATTGGTGTACGCGTAGGTTCCCTGGAGATAAAGACTGCTGAACGAATCATCTGCCCGGGCGGCATACGCGTAAAGACTGGCAACGCAGAACAAGCCCGCCAACAATGCACGAATGGCGATGCGCAACTTCGAGTGAACAGTCATTCCAATCTCCCCTTTTTTGAGTATGAACAACGTGTGTCAGTTACCAAGCTCGCGCTTTATGTGTAAATCGCGATTTCGCACAGGGACCGTCCTGATCATCGAGTTTGCCTGCCGCGCCCTCAGATGTCATCGTGCGCCGTCACAAAGACGTGCGCCAGATCGCTCTGAATGGTTTACCCCGCGCGAAGGGATCGTTTACGCGATCACCGGACACCGGGCGGGGGCAAAAACACCGGCTCTGTAATCGTACTCACCCCGCTTGTCCCGCTCGCGCTGGATAAAAGGCTCGCGAATTGCGCGGTCCCCTGACCGAACCGCACAATCGCCAACCCTGCGGGAACAATGCGGTCGTGCGACCCGACCGCGTTCTCCGGCCCCTGCCGACAGCGGCATCGAGCGGTTCACTCAAGGCACGGCCCGGGATCGGTCGCGACGCACGACCGGTTTCTGCGCTTACCCTGCGGGGGATGGATAAGGCGAAGGGGAACCAACCCACTGCACGGTCGCCTCGCACGAGCGAGCAGACGCCCACCGAAAAACGTCGAATGACACGACATGTCGGCGGTTGGCCCGGGTGACCGCCGATTCTACGCCCAATGCCCGCCAGTCATGAGCAGCGGGGTTTGTCGCAAAACATGAGACAGCAGTTTCTTCTGCTCGCCGACGCCCGTCAGCCATTAGCCGCGGACTTTCGGTGGGGAATACGCAACAGCAAACCCCACTTCCGCCCGCGGCACTGGACTGAAACGTCACGCCGGCGTGACGACCGCGCCGTGCGCCATGTCACCCTGACCACCGGACACAGCCGCAAGTCGCCTGCCGACGAGGCGGACGCGCGGCGCTGTCGTCGTCTCTTCAGCGCTTGGCCAGCATCTCGGCGGCCATGGCGTACCCCACCGCGGAGTGCGCCTTGGCAATCGAGCGCGCGTGATCGTAGGCTCCCGACGCGGGCTTCTCGTGGTTGTGCTTGCCGCCGTGCAGAAAGGACTTGGCGTCGTCGATCATCGTGTGCACCAGCCCTTTCTCGGTGCCGTCGGGCATCCCGTTCATAGCCTCCGTGGCAGCCGCGATGGCCGTGTCGGCGGCGGTGAAGTGTTTCGGGCACTCGAACGCAGCGGCCGCGCCGCTCGTGCCCAGCATAACGCTCACAGTGATTGCTTTTGCGAATCTCATCGTCTCCTCCTTTTCGGACTCGAGCCGGCTGGCACGCATCGCCGTGCCGCGGTCCAACTGAGCGCGCGCAGGCCGTTAACCCGCAGCGCCCTGCTGGGGCTGGGGTACACCCGCAACCGTGGTCGCGTTCGGCCGATCGAGGGCCGTGGCCGGGTGTTTCTGTCCAACCCGCGCGCGCCGTCATGCCACTGTAGCACCGTGGCACGGGCGGGACAATTTGAGGGCGCCCCGGCCGCACCCTAAAAAGAAACCGCCCCGCAGGGCGGTGAATACCCGCCAATTACCCCTTCCTGCTGCATCCAAATCGATGTTAGGCGCAACCAATCGCAGTACCGCGCCTCATGCTCTGACGCCGGGCCGGAAGCGGGCGGAGGGGGATCGAGATCGGGGCGGGCGTTGAGCTGGATCAGATTTGGGGCACCGGAACCCGCGGCTCCCTGATGCTTCTAGCCAAAGCCCTTCTCCACCGGGACTGCGACCCCGGCGTCGACTAAGCTAAGGATAGGTATCGCGACTGCCTGGCACTAGGCGAAAGGGGCGAATGAAGCGCACCGGGCTATTTCGGCTGACCGTCCTGATCACAGCGGTGTCTCAACTGGCTGTTCTTGTGAATGAGGCCAGAGGGCCCTTTGATCTTGATGACTACCTCGCGGCGGCGATTTTTGGGCTTTTATAACTGGTCGGCACGCAGGGGAACCCTTTCGCGTGGCACCACACTAACCTCGATATCGAATCGGTGCGGAACCTTAGGGTAGATTCTTCCGCCCGGGCAGGACATGGCAAGCATGGTCGAAAAACTGGCGCGATTCGCCACCGAAATCTGGTTCTGGCTCGCTCTGGTGGTGTTGGGCGTCGCGCTCGAAGCGGGCGCACTGTTCTACCAGTACGCCCTGGACTATGGTCCCTGCGTACTATGCATCCACGTGCGGCTGTGGGTGGCAGGCTTCATTGCCATCGGCGTGCTGGGGCTCGTCGTGAGCAAGATCCGGCCCCTGCGTATCCTGGCCCTGGTGCTGTCGGTCATTGCCAGCATCGGGCTCATCGAGCGATCCTGGGCGGCGCTGGCCGTCGAGCGAGGCTGGACGGAGGGCGAGTGCAGCATGGAACTCGGCCTACCGGCCTGGTTCGCCGTGGACAGGTGGCTGCCTAGCGTCTTCGAGGCCTGGGAGCCCTGCGGGTACACACCGTACATCGTCGGCAAGGTGACCATGGCGGAGACCCTGGTGGCGATGGGCGCGGCGCTGCTGGTGGTCTGCATCGTCGTCACCGTGGCCAGCATGGCGACCGCCTGCGCCTCCTCCTCAGCGGCCGAGTAGAGCGCGTTGTGAATCGGCGCCCAACATTGACTCCCATCTGAATTTTGATGACTCACCTACATGCTTAGTCTGCGGGTTTGGCGCCCGCGCCTGCCCCGTTTCTGGAGTGCAGTCAGGTAGGTCGAGTCATCGTAAGGCCGCCGATCCTGTCAGCAGCGAAATGCAATCCGGATCCATTTGAATGGTTTCGGGCGCGGTCGGGACAGACGGGCGACTTCGAGCGGGGGCTAGCGTGGGCGTGGCTGAGACGGCAGTAGCGCGAGCGCGCTCACCTGCAACGACTTACCCCGCGCAAAGGGATCGTTTCCGCGATCATGCGGCACCGGGCGGGTGCAAAAGCCTGCGCCTGTGGATAGCGATTATCCAGTTTCCCACGGTCGCTTATGTATTCATTGTAATCGCTATTAACAACAAAACCGCCAAAACGATAATTAGGCCCCACCAATCACCTGTTTGTATTAACCCAAAAACGAGCGTGATAGTAACAAAAACGAGCGCGATAATAATTACCAACTCTAAAACAATCCCAAATAGGCCAGCTGTTTTTTTCATAAGGAAGTTTCCGCGGATGTCGTCGGCGCTGTAGGGCAGCGTCTTCTACCGGGAAGAGGTGTGCCCATATTTCCGATCCAGATTTATGGGGCGTTATCATACTAACCCCGACCTGGCGCTGATAACAGAGAGCGTATCATATCAGCCTCCCGTGCGAATTCAGCCGTAGTAAATACCGCCCCCGGCAGCTCGCCGTTGATGCGGGTCAGGACGGTCGCACAAAACAAAACACCGGCTGTACCCTACGGGGGTGGGCTGCCAATGAGCACGACCGCTGGGGCGTGTCAGCCTGCGATCCCGCCGTCAACACTCCTCTGCTTTATTTGATTTTTGCGCGATGTATATCGACGACTAGTAACGCGGGTATCGCTTCTGAGCCTTTCTTTTTCTTGTTAACATCGCCAATCGTCGCGCACCGTTGTCCGTCGGTATCGCAGATAGCCACGCGTTGAACCCCTGTTTGTGCCCCCACAGGCGGTCCTCCCTGGGTAATCAGGATTGACCCGGCAATGAGGCTGGCCCCGATCAGTACAGCGTGCGGTGTTTTCATGACTGCTCCTCCCACGGAAAGGCGACGATAGGATAGCATCCGTCGCAAAAGCATCGTTCATGCGCCCGCACTGCCCCGGGCAAGCCATAAACGCTCGCTACGAAATAGTAAGGGCACTGAGAAATCAAAGCCGGTTTGTCCACGCCTCGGTTCAGGTACCGGCGAACGGTCTTGCGGTCAAGTCCTGTTCGTCGAGCAATGCCAGAGATCGATTCTCCCTGCTCTTTGAGTTGATGAATCATGAAAACTCCCTCGAGTGTCAGCACCTCGACTCTCCGCTCAGTGGTTACGAAACGGAGACTCCCGGTGCTCTGGCGTCCGAGCAAGATCCCTCGCTCAGAAACCCCTCAGACTCTGCGAGGATGGGGATTTTTACTTCGGCACGTTTGGGGAGTATTCATCCGGCAGTGACACGGCGCATCGAGAATCAGAAACTGCAGGCTGGATAAACTTACGCGTGTCTCTTAGCAAATCGACCAAATGGTCCGAATTTATTTGACGACGTACACTCCTGCACCACTTGACGTTTGAATTCAATACTGTACGTGCGGTAGCGCGCCATCGTCGTGCCCTCCGTTCGGCTCGACACCGGCCACTGTCAATCCAAACCACCCCTCCTGTCCAGTCTTAGGGGTTCACTCCAATTGCCGGATCAAATTCAGATGCAAATCCACAGCCCACTGGTACCACCGGGTCCACGCCTTCTCCGCCCATGCTCGCTTGACATCTCCCCAAGAATCGGCGATTTCAACCCACACGAATCCCGGAAGACCCTACTTTTTTATCGAGTATTCTATCTGTTGTTCGGCAATGTTGATATTGGCGTCGGGGTCAAAACGAACAGTGTCTCGCTCTATACCTCGAATACCTTGATAGATACCCGTTCCACCGGTGTAGGTCGTTATACCTGTATAGGTGCTTTTCTTTTTCCCGTCTGCCGTGGTCACCGTTTGGCTGGTGCCGGCGAAGCGAAAAAAGATATTGTCACCATTTTCCATGGTTATGTGACCATAGCCGGAAGTTGAACCATTGCGATTGATGTAATCAGAGTAACCATAAAACCGTGCTTCCTTACGTTTTTTGTCTTCGCAATCGGACGTGGCCTTTTCGTTATAGATGCGGTGTACCGAGTAGATACGAATCTGATGGCCAGGTACGTCAGCGATGTCAATGGTATATTGTTCCGGATACGTACTCTCGGCCGCGTCTGCAGGCATCATCAGTTTGCACGTTTTCTGAGCCAGCGCGACGGGCGCGCTCATTAAGGCTATTGCCGCCCCCAAGGCGGCCGCAACGATAGTGGTTTGCCTTGACATTGTTAGTATCCTCTTAATCGACATTTCCCATTTGGACGGCCTGTCGACCGTTCTGACCAGCGATTTTGCATTTTTGCCGATATCTCCCATTTGGACTCGTCGTCCGCGAGTCCGACCGTTACTTTATCACTGCCGACACGCTGGACACATCTCATGACGGCAAAACGGCACGTCGATGGTTGCAGCAGGGCCACTGAACGGCGTGCTGGCCCCCCTCGCGGCAGCCAAAAGGCGATCGAGAACACAGGACTCCTGGCGTCACACCCACCGGCACCGCAGAACTGGTTGCTCGGCATCGCTACCCAGTGTCATACAACGGTGTGAGGCGCGCAGCCTCAGCGGGTGGGGTGTCCTGGTGAGAGAGCATCCTGCTTACATCTGAGTCGTCGTCAGACCGAGAGCCGTCGTCCCAGACAGTGCCGCGCAGGTCGCATGATACAACTGGGTTGGCTTCACAGGCCGCTTGATAGGCGTAAGCGCGTAGGTACATCGCCATCGCCTCGTCCCGTTGCAATTCGCCCAAGACCCGCTCGTGTACTTGGATGCCATCGCACCTAGTACCAAGGCTGTGGATTTGCACGTTGAATTGACCCACTGCGAAGGATATTTGCGTTGAATAGTTGACCCATCGAGAACGTGTCGTCGATTTGGTTCTGTATGCAAATAACGGGTCAGACTTCGATGCAATTGCTGGTTCAAATTCAGATGCAAATCCACAGGCAGGATGAGGTGGTTGTCGGTTGAGGAAGCCGACCGTCTCTGTGATGCGGCGAGGCGGGAGAGCGCCGCCCCACATCTCTGCGACTTCATTACGCTGGCGCTTCATACGGGCATGCGGAGCGGAGAGATACTTGGGCTGGAGTGGGGGAGGGTGGACTTACGCTCTCGTTTGATCTTGCTGGAAGCGCGACACACCAAGACAAAACGACGCCGGTCCGTGCCGATCAATGCAGTTGCTCGCGAAAGCCTGCTCAATCGGATGCGTTACCGGGCAACTCATTGCCCTGACAGCCCGTGGGTTTTCTGCAATCAGTACGGAGGGCGGATAAAGCAGGTACAAAGAAGCTTCAAGACGGCGTGCCGCAGGACGGGGATTGACGATTTTCGAATCCACGATTTGCGTCACACGTGCGCGGCTTGGTTGGTATCTGCAGGCGTGCCACTTTCCGAAGTCAGGGACCTGTTGGGGCACAGCACCATAACGATGACTGAGAGGTATGCACACCTCGCACCAGAGCGTGTCCGGGATGCCGTGCAGATGCTCGAAAATGTGTCACGATTTGGTCACGCTGAACTTGAGGAGTCCTCCAAAATAATCGGTAACGCGTTGAAATAATTGGCGCGCCCGGAGGGACTCGAACCCCCGACACCCAGGTTCGAAGCCTGGTACTCTATCCAGCTGAGCTACGGGCGCGTGGCGGCAGGGCCAGTTCCTCCTGCCATGCTATCTCCGCGGACGAGACGGCGTCCAGTTCCTGGGGTGCTGCCCACCTCGCGCCGAAGGCGCTTTCGCCTGCGCGCGATGGCTTGATCGGCCGGGCGACATCGTCAATGATGCGCCTGCGCCCGGCTTCGCGTGCCGCACGCGAGTCCCGCCGCCGGCGAGTGGGTCAGGAGGGCTCGATGCGGGAGCAGCGCGATGGATGAACAGGGCCGTGGCAGGCTGGGGGGGCGTCGTCGCGGCGGCGGGCGCTCGGCCAATGCCCGACGGGAGGCGGGGCAGGCGCTCGCGCAGACCCCCTGGATGCTGCCGCGCAATTCGGACGCGCCCACCGAGCCCCTCAGCGACGAAGGCGTGCAGGCCATTCACGACGGCGCCATGCGCGTGCTCGAGGAGATCGGCATCGAGTTCCTCAACGCGGAGGCAAAGGCCATATTGCGCCGCGCGGGGTGCACGGTTGCCACGGACTCGGACAACGTGCGCATGGATCGCGGCTTCGTCATGGAGCAGGTTGCGAAAGCGCCGAGCGAGTTCACGATCACGCCGCGCAACCCCGCGCGGCGGGTCACGGTGGGCGGCGACACGATGCTCTTCGTCAACGTCTCCAGTCCGCCCAACTGCTCGGATCTCGACCGCGGCCGGCGCTCCGGCGACCGCGAGAGTTTTCGCGACTTCATCAAGCTCAGTCAGTACTTCAACTGCATTCACATGTGCGGCGGGTATCCCGTCGAGCCGCTGGACATTCATCCGTCTGTCCGGCACCTAGACTGTCTCCACGATAAGCTGTCGTTCTGCGACAAGGTCGTGCATGCGTACAGCCTGGGTAAAGAACGTGTCGAGGACGTGATGGAGATGGTCCGCATCGCGGGCGGTCTGAGCCACGAGGAATTCGACGCCGCGCCGCGCATGTACACCAACATCAATTCCTCGTCGCCGCTCAAGCACGACCACCCGATGCTTGACGGCGCCATACGCCTGGCGCGCCGCGGCCAGCCGGTCTTCGTCACGCCGTTCACCCTGTCCGGCGCGATGGCGCCCGTGACGCTGGCCGGCGCCGTGACCCAGCAGACTGCGGAAGCGCTCGCCGCCATCGCCCTTCTGCAGAGCGTCAACCCGGGCACTCCGGTGGTCTACGGCTCGTTCACGTCAAATGTGGACATGAAGAGTGGCGCGCCGGCGTTCGGTACGCCGGAGTACATGCGCGCGACACAGATGTCCGGCCAGATGGCGCGCTACTACGGGTTGCCGCTGCGCGCCTCCAACGCCTGCTCCGCCAACTGCCCCGATTCACAGTCCGCCTGGGAGAGCGCGTTCTCGCTGTGGGCCTGTGTGTCCTCCAAGGCCAACGTCGTCTATCACGCAGCCGGGTGGCTCGAAGGCGGTTTGTGCGCAAGCTACGAGAAGTTCGTGATGGACTGCGAGACCCTGCAGCAGATCATGCACTACATGCAGCCCGTGACGACGAGCCCCGACGACATCGCTCTGGAGGCCATTCGCGAGGTCGGACCGAGCGGTCATTTCTTCGGCGCTAGCCACACGCAGAGCCGCTACGCCGAAGCCTTCTACAGTCCCTTCGTCAGTGACTGGAGCAACTTCGAGAGCTGGCAGGAACGCGGCAGCGTGAGCACGCCGGCACGGGCGAACCGGATCTGCAAGCGCATACTCGCGGAGTTCGAGCCGCCGGCGCTGGATCCCGCCATCAAAGAGGAGCTCGGAGCTTTCGTCGCCCGGCGCAAGCGCGAGGGCGGCGCACCCACGGACTTCTGAGCGCACACGCCGAGCGGCGCGGGACCGGCGGCCTTCCTCGGGCACGTGCACCGGACCGCACACGCAGGGTGGACGAGCCGCTGTGTTACACTCACCGCGTCGGCCCAGGAGGCCGGCCCGCTTCCCGCGACAACATGCTCATCTTCCCGGAAATTCAGATTTCCAGGGGGCGGGTGGTCACCCGCGCCTCGCGTTCCGCCGAGAACGTCGTGCACGCCATCACTCCGGTGGAGGCGGTGCGCCGCTTCGAGGAACAGGGCGCGCAACGCCTGCACATACTGGATGTAGACGCCGCGCTGGGGCTCGAGGAGAACAACGCCGCACTCATTCGCCGGATCATCGACAGCACCGACATTCCGGTTCAGGTGGCGGGCGGTATGCGCTCGGCTCACCAGATCGAGTCGTGGTTCGAGGCCGGCGCCGCCCTGGTGGTCCTGGGCACGATGGCCATCACGAATCAAGCCCTGCTGGCCGACGTGTGCATGCGCTATCCCGGGGCCATCCTGGCGAACATCGCCACCAAGGGCGGCTACGTCATGATCGACGGCTGGCAGACGCAGACGGCGTATCGTCCGCAGGAGATCGTCTACGACCTGCAGATGGCCGGCGTGGCCGGAATCATCCATTTCGACATCGACCGTTTCGAGGGGGAGGCCGCCACGTCGCTCGCGCTGACCATGGAGATGAAGCAGCGCGTCGTGATTCCCGTCTACTCGAGTGGCACCGTGCACAGCCTCGACGACGTCGCGCGGCTGCGTTTTTTGCCGGACATTCATGGCGTCATCATCGGCCGGGCGCTGCTCGAGGGCGCCTTCACGCTCAGCCAGGCCCTCGAGGTGGCGCACCAGAGCGACCCGGGCCCCGGCGCCGATGCGCAGAGCGTCGTGGCGACACACGGCATTCGCCACCCGCGCAAGGTCTATCTCGCCGCCTACAATCTCTCGCTTGCCGCACGCTGGTGGAACCTCGATCTGCGCCAGAGCATCACGGACGACAACCCCTACGTCGAGGTGTTCATACCGCAGGAGGACCTGGACATCGACCCCGAGCGCATGACCCGCCGCGAGGTGCAGGCGGCCTACGAGAGCGCGGTGGACGGCGCCGATGCGGTGCTCGTCGTGCTCGACGGCATCGAGGAGGAAGCCTGGACTGCCTTCGAGTGCGGCTACGCCCGTGCCCGGGGAAAATATCTCCTGGGCATCGCCGGCGGCGCCGGCAGCGAGTCGCGGTTGAAGTTCGAAGCCATGTGCGACGACGTCGTGCGCTTCGACCCCGAAGCCGAGCGGCACACCGTCGTCGCCACTATCGCCCGGGAAGTGAACGCGCATCTGCTCGCCGCCGGCTGACAGCAGCCCCGCGGATCGCGTACGTATTTATTGCGCGCGCTGCTCGGCACGCGGCGCCGCGTCAGGCAAGCTCCTCGCGCAGCCCCCGCACCGCGCGCAGATCGGCGGCGCTTGGCTTGCGCTCCTCGCTCGGGTCACGGCGCCGTTTCCCGACATCGGCGACGGCCTCGTCGTGCGACGCGAGGGGGTCAACGCGCGCGGCACCATGCGCGGCGCCGCGACCCGCCGCCGCAAACCCTCAGCCGGACAGCCGCCGGGCGAGGTTGGCGTGCCAGGCACGCTTGGGGCCGAAGCCGGGCAGGCCGCGGATCCGTGCCTCGGTGGCGGCCCGCAGCTCGTGCTCGGGCAGATCGAGATCGATCGCAAAGCGCACCGGCTGATCGACGTGCCAGGGCGTCTCGCAGAAGAGCTCGAAACGGTTGCCTTCCGGGTCACGGAAATACACCGACCAGGTGGTGCCGTGGGAGACGGGTTCGGGGGCGGCGTCGGGCGCCGCGCGCAGCCGATCGTACACTCGGCGCAGGGCCTCGAGGTCCGACGTGCGCAGGGCGAGGTGATCGAGGCGCCCGACCCCGCGGTCCGCGTCGTTCGCCTGAGAAAGCACGATCTGGTGGTGCTCGCGCGCATCGCCGCTCAGAAAGACCATCGTCTCGCCGCGGTCGGTCACCACGAACCCGAGCACGTCGGTGAAGAAGGCCTCCATGTCCGCGAGATCCCGGACCCGCAGCTCCGCGTGGCTGAAAGTCAAATCCGTTTTCCCCCTCATGGAATTCGCCCCCGATTGGGTTGACGGCACGCGGCCCGGTTCCGGGTCGCGCGGGCGCGGCTCGCCGACAGCGATGCCGCCATCGGCGCCTCCCCGCTGAGCGCAGTATAGGACGTTGCGCGCAAGGGCGCGCGACCCGTGCGCACGCCCAAGTCCCGACTGGCAGCGGGGTTGAAGATGGCCGCGACTGGCGGCATCATCGAGCGTCGAGAAGAGAAGCTTGGAACGTGCGCGTGGCCGCGGAGAAAATTCGCGTTCGCGAGGTTGGACCAGCAGGAGGCCGACACATGGTGGTAGTGAGGATGGCAACGGCGGTCGGGCTGCTCTGCCTGCTGTCGGCCTGCGCGAGCACCGGGTCGGGCGAAGGCTGGGGTTCGCTGCCGCCGGTGGGCACGCGCTTGACCCTCAACCAGGACGTCGTCGTTCCGGCCGGTAAGAGTAGCGTCTTCATCCAGTACGGCAATGTCGTGCCGCATCGCGCGCTCAACCAGCCCTTCCCGTATTGCAGGTTCCAGCTCAACCGCTCGCCAGACGAGCTGGGACGTCCGCACACGGTCGTCGCCGACGAGTTCGTGGTCGAGAAGGTTTACCGGCGCGTGGACAGGTACTCGGCGGGCCTGCCCGTGCAGGTCGCGGCGGCAACGATCATCCGGGGCGGCGATCGATCCGCCGAGACGCTCACCGTCGACATGGAGATCGTCTCGCCGCGCCAGCCCGAGGTCGACCGGTTCGTCTGCGCCACGTGGGCCGAGCCCGACATGTTCAACTTCCCCTCCGTGGCGGAGATACGCCGCACGCTCGGCGAGATCATCACGCTCACCGCGCCGACGCCGGACGCCGCTGCCAACTGAAGCGCTCGCGACGGCGCGGCGCCGGTTTCCCGCAAACGCATCGGCGGGTGAGCCGCCGATCGAGCCACGACATCGGAAACGTTGCTCATGGCCATCAAGCACCGTCACCGAGACTCGCGGATCTCCGGCGACTGGCTCGCCGAGCCTCCGCACGACCCCCGGCTGCCGCTCTTCGAACGTCTGACGTATCTCGAGTACCTCACCCTCAACGAGGACGCTCCGTAGCCCGGACGCAGCGCACGGCCCGACTGCTCGCAGGGCCACACACCCCGGGCGCGGGGTTTGTGGACACCCGGGAGGAACTGTTCGACGCGTCCAGCCCGAGCCGTCTGTACTTCACCACGCTGCCGGCCCAAAAGTTGGCGCAGGCCGCTAACGCGGAAGCGCGTCGATGTGTTCGATGACGCGCACGCCCGTCTTGCGGCTGTAGGTCCGCACCTTTACGTCGTTCAGGCGCTCGAGCCAGAAGCAGTCGTCGAACGCGGTGATCCGGGCGTAGTCGAGACAGAGCATGTCGCGCTCGACCCACCACTTGCCCTTGTAGTAGCCGTCTCGGTATTCGCCCTCGAATTTCGCCTTCCTGCCGGCCAGAGCGTGTTCTCTGCTCGAGTGCGCCTTGAAGTGCTCGCGCATCGGCGATTCGCGAAACTCGTGGGTCGAGGTGCGCCCCGAGAACAGGTCGAGTATCTCCTGCGCGCTCATCAGCCGATCCGGCGCGATGGGCGGTGCTCCCAACGTCGGCTCGCGCGTGCGCGCACGCGCTCTCGCCGTGTCTGCGTAGATGTGGGCATTGAGTTGCTCCCGCAGATTCCCGGACGCGACCAGTTCATCGCCGGTCATGGTCGAGGCAAGCCCCTTCGCGGCCCTGAGCGCGCCGGGCTCGCGGTGGTCGCCCGCCGCGCCCAGCCACGCCAGTGCCTTGATCGTGTCGCGCGGAATCAGCTTGCCCTCGGCATAGAGCAGGCCGAGGTTGTACATCGCCCGGGAATAGCCCTCGAGCGCCGACTTCTCGTACCAGGTCGCGGCCCGATGCCCGTCGCGTTCCACCCCCCAGCCGTTCTCGTACATGGCGCCGAGCTGATTCATCGCCCGCTCGTAGCCGTGGTGCGTCGCGAGCGGACGCAGGATCTCGAATGCGGTGGCGTAGTCGCCCGCCTCGAAGGCTCGCAGGCCGGCGTCGAGATCCGCGTGTGCCGCGAGGGACAGAAAAGCGAAACCCCAGAAATATCGCGTGACGCGCGTGCGGGCGCATGGGACCTTGCGGCGGGAAGACGACGTCACAGCCCGGCCCCGCGGTCCGGGCGCATCCGCGCCTGGGCCGGCGACGGCACTCGAAGCCCCCGAATGCGAGCGGAGCGACATCGTGTGCGCACCCTCTGTTCGGTTGCCGCCATTAAAGACCGGTCTTTGATAAGAATCTCGGATCTGGATCAACTTTCCGTCGAATTCCCGCTTCGGCGTGTCGCCCGTTTCGCGTTGCCGTCTCGACGCCTCATCCGCACTGCCGAGGCCGACGGCGCAGGTCCGGAGAGTGCCTCAAGCGGTGATCGAGCGGGCCCGATAGAGTTGCCATTCGCCGGGAACGCCCTTGAGCGTGTGCGAGCCTGTCGGCGAGAACTCGATTCCGGAGCCGACGACGAGGTCCTTCACCGTGCTGGAGACCCATACCTCTCCCGGCCCGGCGAGCGCGGCGACGCGTGCACCGATGTGCACGGCAAGTCCGGCGACCTCCTTGGGCAGCAGTTCGATCTCCCCCGTGTGCAAGCCGGCGCGAATCCGAAGGCCGAGCGCCTGCGCCGCGCTACAGATCGCCTGGGCGCAGCGCACGGCGCGCCCCGGTCCGTCGAACGTCGCGAGAAAGCCGTCGCCCCGGCTTCCGATCTCGCGTCCTTGAAACAGCGCGATCTGCCGGCGGACCTGCTCGTCGTGCGCCGCGATGATCTCTTTCCACTTCGTGTCCCCCATTTCGACCGCCCGTTCCGTGGAGCCGACGATGTCGGTGAACAGCACTGTCGCCAGCACACGGTCGGCATCGGGTGCGCCCCGCGTGCCCGTCAGGAATACCTGTATTTCTTCATCCACCGCATCCGAGTCGCCCGCCAGCGGAAAGTGATCACGCCCCTGCAGTTCCACGTACTTCGCCCCGCGTATCCTCTCAGCGATGTAGCGGCCGTGCCTCACGTCCACAAGAGCATCCTGTTCGCGATGCAGCACGAGCGTCGGCACGTTGATGCTCGGCAACACGTGGCGGACGTCCCCTTCGAACGCCATGCGCAGAAGGCCGGTCGCCGTGCCCGGGCTCGCCGCGAGGCGCTCGTATCGGCGCCACCAGTTGCAGAATTGCTCGTCCCCCGCAAGGCTCGGCGCGACGACGTTGACGGCTTCGCCCTCACCCCAGCGCGGTTCCAGCGACGTCAGCACCTGCTCGAAGTCGCTCGGCTCGAAACCCCAGTCCTGATCGGGCGCTTTGAAAGCCCGTGCCCAGGAACCGTAAACCACGAGGGCCGCGGTTCGTTCGGGATGCGAGGCCGCGAAGAGCATGCACATGGGCCCGCCCTCGGATATGCCGTAAAGCGCGGTGCGGCTCGAGCCGACGGCTTCGAGGACCGCAGCGAGGTCCTGCATGCGCTCTTCAAGCGTCGGCAGACTCTGAGGCGGTACCGGATCGGAAAGCCCGGTGCCGCGTTTGTCGATCAGAATGAGTCGGCTGAAGGACGCGAGCCGCCGAAAGCTCCGCACCAGTCTCGGTTGTTCCCATGCCGCCTCGAGATGACTGATCCATCCGGGCACCAGCACGAGGTCCAGGGGTCCCTCGCCGGTTACCTGGTAGGCAATGTGAAAGTCTCCGCTGCGGGCGTATTCGATAGGCGGGGTGTCCATGGGCGTCGTTCGATCCGATTTCCGTCGGCTTGAGCCGGGTCGATGCCGGGTCCGCCGCCGCGAGCGTCGGCGCCGCCCGGCGAATGGCGTCAACGGCTCGAATGTTTCTCCAGGAACAGTCGTGCGACCATCAGGTCGAGGTGACCCCCGCCGCCGTTCTTGAACACGGTGATCTCCTCGGCGCTCTCCCGGCCGGGGTGCCGGCCCTGGCAGAGGTCGTAGTGGTCCGCGAGCACGTCGCTTTCGTCGATGATGCCGGCCTGCATGGGGGCGATCAGCTCGCCGATCTCGCCGACGGTGGTCTGGCGCGAGTCCACGAAGATCCGCCCGCGTGTCAGGGTCGCGTCGTCCGCCTCACGCATGCTCGGCGTGTAGGCGCCCACGAGGTCGACGTGGGTGCCGGGGCGCAGCCACTCGCCCCTGATCAGAGGCTCGTTCGCCATGGTGGCACAGCAGACCACGTCGGCTTCGGCGACCGCTGCGCCCAGATCCTCGACGGCCGCGATGTCGAATCGCTCGCGCAGCGCGGCGACCAGGCGGTCCCGCCGCGCCTCGCTGCGGTTCCACAGCGCGACCTTCTCGATTGCCGGCCGCACCGCGACGTGTGCTTCGATCAGGTGAGGCGCCATGGCGCCGGCTCCCACCATCAGCAGGCGGCGGCAGTCGGAGCGCGAGAGATAGCGCGAGCCCAGCGCCGAGTCCGCAGCCGTCTTGCGATACGTGAGCTCGGTGCCGTCGATGAGCGCAAGCGGCGTGCCGTCGACGCCACCGAAAAGCACGTAGGCGGCCTGGACCGCGGGCTTGCCGCGGGCGTCGTTGCCGGGAAAGATGGAGGCCATCTTCACCCCCAGCGCCTTGCCTTCCTGCCAGGCCGCGCGCACCAGAAAGCCGTCGTGCGGGCTTGCATCCCCGGGCTGCTCCAGCAGCATGTCGTCGAGCAGACAGGGCGGTTCACGGTGCAGGGCCTCGAGGCCGTCGACGAGCGCCGCGTAGTCGAACAGGCGGCGGACGGCCCCGGCGTCGATGAAGCGGACGGACTCGGCTCGAGGGATCGGCTGGCTCATCGCGGACGGCGGGCCTGCGGCCCGGTCGGGTTGCGGAAGCGGCAAAGGTACCTCTTTGACGCTTGCGGGGCCAGTCGCTGTCGCCGGCGCGGGACCCTCCGCGAATCGGCACGCCGCATCAGGCGGGCTCGCGGCGCACTGCGTCCGTCATCTCGGCCATGGAGAAGAACAGGTAATCGATCTCGGGCCGCGCATCGACCTCGGCGGTTGCGCCCCACTCGCCCGTCTGCGACAGGCGCTGACGATCGATCCAGGCGTTGGCGAGGCCGAAGGACCTGGCCGGAACGTGATCGTGAAAGAGGCTCTGGGCCGTATGCAGGATGTCCGCCTTGTCGAGCCCGTGCTCCTCCCGCAGCCGATTCAGCAGATACTCGAAGTTGGCCGGCGCCGGCTTGTAGGAGCCGATGTCCTCGGCCGTGTAGATGGCGTCGAACTCGACGCCGAGCTTGCGGTTCGATGCCGCAAACCCCGCCCGGTCCACGTTGGACAGAATGACGAGCTTGTAGCGTGTCTTGAGATAGCGCAGGGCATCGGCGCTGTCGGGGAACGCGGGCCAGTGCGCCAGCGAAGCGCCGAACTGCTCGTCGAGCTCGATCGTGGTGTGCAGATCGAAGCGCGTTGCCAGGGCCGCATGCACGTGGGCCAGGAGCGCCGGGTAACGCATGCCGGGCGTTTGCGATTGCTGCCCGTTCTCCAGCGACGCGAACGCCTGCAGGGCCTTCTCACGGGTGACGTCGCTGCGCGCGTTCGCCATCAACAGGGGCTGCAGCGCATCCCAGATGCCCGCCTCCCAGTCGATGAGCGTGCCGTAGCAGTCGAAGGTGAGTACCTTGTAATCCCGGAGCCGTTGCGGCATGAGCGAGCCTCCCGCCTTGTTGCCGGTCGAATCGTCGACCGGCTGCAGTGTAAACGCGTCGGCTGTCATCGATCCACGGGGATCGCCCGCCGCGGCGGCGGTTGCCGCGCCCGATGTGCCGTCGGCGGATGCCGTGCCGGTCCGGCGCCCAGGACCCGCCGCAGGAGGGCAGCGGACCTTCGCCGCGGGGATCTGGATTTTGCGGCGCAAAGGCGCTAACGTCGTCACCGGCAGCGGCGTTTCGATTCGCTGTGGGTTGGCTCTTTCCAGCAGGGCTGCCGGCGAGTCGGCGGCGGGTCACGTCGCCGGGCCGTCCCCTTTAACGTTCGTGACGTGCGGAATGCCTCCGCCCGGCTGGGCGCGCAGGCGCGGATCCGCGCCGCGGCGCGTGGCGGCGTGAGGCTCGCACCCCTGGCCCGCGTGCGATTGCAGAGATGAGACGCTCGGTTCTGACGCTCACGGTGGTGGCTCTGGCCGGAGGGCTTGCCTGGGTGGGCAGCGGCCGGCTGCAGGACACGTCGCAGAAACCCGCGCGCCGCGGCGCCGAGCAGGGCGCGGTTGCCGTCGAGGTGGCGGCCGTCGAGCAGGGCCGCATCGAACATCGACGCACATTCACCGGAACCCTCGCGCCCAGGGCCGAGCTCGTCGTCGCGCCGAAAGTGAGCGGGCGCGTCGAGCGCCTGCACCTGGACCTTGCCGACGCCGTCGTGCGCGGGCAGCTCGTCGCCGAGCTCGACGACGACGAGTACGTGCAGTCCGTGGCGCAGGCCGAGGCCGAATTCGCCGTGGCGCAGGCCAACCTCGCCGAGGCCGGCAGCCTGCTCGACATCGCCCAGCGTGAGCTGCAGCGGCTGGAGCAGCTGCACAAGCGCGGTGTCGCCTCGGAGTCCCAGCGCGACGCGGCGAAGGCGGATCAGCTCGCCAAGAAGGCGCGCGTGGACGTCACGCGGGCCCAGGTAACGCGCTCGCAGGCCGCGCTGGAGACGGCGCGGATCCGCCTCGGCTACACGCGGGTCGCCGCCGCCTGGCAGGGCGGCAAGGAGGCACGCGTGGTGGCCGAGCGCTACGTCGACGAAGGCGAGACGGTCGCCGCCAACGCGCCGCTGCTGCGGATCGTCGAGATCGATCCCATCAACGCCGTGTTCTTCGTGACGGAGCGCGACTACCCGTTGCTGCGACCCGATCAAGCCGTGGAGCTGCGCACCGACGCGCATCCCGATGCCGTGTTCGAGGGGCGTATCGCGCGCATCGCACCGGTGTTTCGCGAGAGCACCCGGCAGGCGCGGGTCGAGGTCGACATCGACAATCCCGGGCTGCGCCTCAAGCCCGGCATGTTCGTGCGCGCCACCGTGGTGCTGGAGCGTGCCGAGGACGCGACCATCCTGCCGGAGCAGGCACTGGTGCGCCGCGGCGGGCGCGACGGCGTGTTCGTCGTCAGCGACGACGGCGCTTCGGTGTCCTGGCGTGAGGTCGAGATCGGCTTGCGTCAGGACGATCGGGTCCAGGTTTACGGCGACGGCCTGACCGCGCGGGTGGTCACGCTCGGCCAGCAGCTGCTCGACGACGGCAGCGCCGTCTCCGTCGGCGGAAGCACGGGGGGTGCGGCGCCGTGAACATCGCCCGTGCGAGCGTGCGCCGGCCCGTGTTCACCTGCATGGTGACGCTGGCGGTGGTCGTGCTCGGCGCGCTGGCGCTGACGCGGCTGCAGATCGACCTGCTGCCGACCATCGAGCTGCCCACCGTCACCGTGCGCACCCAGTACGAGGGTGCGGATCCAAGCGTCATGGAACGCCTCGTCACGCAGATCGTCGAGGAGATCGTGGCCACCGTGCCGGGCGTGGTCGAGATGACCTCGGAGTCCTACGAGGGAAACAGCCGCGTGCGCGTGAGCTTCGCCTGGGGTACGGATATCGACCAGGCGGCGCTGGACGTGCAGGCCACCATCGAGGACGAGCTCAACGAGCTGCCCGAGGAGATTACGCGCCCGCGCGTCAGCAAGTTCGATGTCGACAGCTTTCCGGTGGTGATACTCGGCATCTCGAGCAAGCTCGACCCGATCGAGCTGACGCAGATCGTGGAAGATCAGATCCGTTATCGCTTCGCGAGAATCCCCGGCGTCGCCCAGGTGGACCCTTGGGGCGGTTTCAACCGCGAGGTGCGGGTCGAGCTGGATCCGGCGAAGGTCAGCGCACTGGGTTTGCCGCTCGACGACGTCCTCGACGCCATTCGCGATGCCAACCTGGACCTTCCGGCGGGAAAGATCGAGGAGGGCCGCCACGAGGTCACGCTGCGCGCCCCCTCGGACTTCACCGATCTCGACCAGATCCGCAACACCGTCGTCGCGCGGCGCGATGCCGCCGTGGTGACCTTGAACCAGATCGCCCGGGTGAAGGACACCTACCAGAAGCAGTCCCGCATCATCCGCGTCAACGGTGACCTCGGCCTGCGGGTCGGCATCCGCAAGCAGGCCAACGAGAACACCGTGGAGGTGGCGCGCCGGGTGCTGGCCGAGGTGGAGGCCGTCAACAAGCATTTTCCGCAGATCCGCATCATCCCGGTCATCAACCAGGGCAACTTCATCGAGCGCGCCATCGCCAACGTGGCGCGGTCGGTGCTCTACGGCGGCTCGCTGGCGGTGCTGGTGCTGCTGTTCTTTCTGCGCGATCTGCGCAGCACGCTGATCATATCGCTGGCGATTCCGATTTCCGTGGCCGCGACCTTCGCACTCATGTATTTCGGCGGCTTGACGCTCAACCTGATGACGCTGGGCGGTCTCGCTCTGGGTGTCGGCATGATGGTGGACAGCTCCGTCGTCGTGCTCGAGAACATGTTCCGCCGCCGTCACGAGCATGCCGAGCAGCCCGATGCCGCGGCCGTCAGGGGCGCGCGCGAGGTGGGACCGGCCGTCGTCGCCGGTACCGTCACCACCCTGGTGATCTTCCTGCCGTTGATATTCGTGCGCGGCGTATCGGGCGTGCTTTTCAAGGAGCTCGCCTACGTCATCATGTTCGCGCTGTTCTGCGCGCTGCTGGTTTCGCTCAGCCTGGTGCCCATGCTCGGCTCGCGGCTGCTCGCCGCGAGCGGGGCGGACGCCGCGGGGATGCGGGGCCGGCTGGCGGCGCGGGCGGGGGCCGGGTTCGAGGCGCTCGAGAACGGCTACCGCGACCTGCTGCGTGCGGTGCTGCGCATGCCGTGGACGGTTGTGCTGCTATCGGTGGCCGTTTTCGGCGCGAGCCTGCTGCTGGTGCCGTACCTGGGCAGCGAGTTCATGCCCCCGAGCGACGAGGGCGAGGTCCGTGTCACCGGGCAGTTCGAGGTGGGCACGCGCATGGAGCTGATTGATCAGCAGACGCGGCGCATGGAGGCCGTGATCGCGGCCGAGGTGCCCGAGGCGGTTTCCTCGGTGGTCAGCATGATCACATCAGGCGCCCGCGCCAACGCGGCCGCCGTCGGCGAGGTAAGGGTCTCACTCGGGCCGGCCCGGGAGCGGCGGCGCTCCAACAGCGAGATCGCCGAAGCCCTGCGCCGGCACTTCGACAGCGAGGGCGTGCCGGGCATGAAGATCCGCGTGCGGGCGCCGCGGGGCCAGTTCCTGCTCGAGCGTCTGCTGGCGAGCGTTGAGGACATCACGGTGGAGGTGCGCGGCTTCGATCAGGAGACCATGGCACTGCTGGCGCGCCGTGCGGCCGGGGTCATCGAGGAGGTCGACGGTGTCACCGACGTCGAGTTGAGCCGCGAGGCCGGCATTCCGCAGCGGGTCATTCACGTGGATCGCGACAAGGTTGCGGACCTGGGCCTGAGCGTGCGCGACGTCACCCGCGTCATCGAGACCGCCGTCGCGGGATCCACGGCGGGCGAGTATCGCATCGAGGGCAATGCCTACCGCATTCTCGTGCAGCTGGAGGATGCCGAGAAGCGCTCGCTCGACGAGATCCTCGACCTGACGCTGCGTATACCCGACGGCGAACTGGTGGTGCTGCGCAATCTCGTTTCGACGCAATCGGGCTCCGGGCCGGCCACCATCGAGCGCAAGGATCAGCAGCGCCTGGTGAAGGTGACCGCCAACGTGGCCGGCCGCGACCTCGGATCGGTCGCCGCGGACATACAGAGCCGGCTTGATAAAATTCCGCGGCGGCCGGGCTACGATCTCATCATCTCGGGAAACTACGAGGAGCAGCAGAAAGCCTTCGACGAGATGGTGGTCTCGCTGTGCCTCGCGCTCGTGCTCGTGTACATGGTGCTCGCTTCGCAGTACGAGTCCCTGCGCGACCCGCTGGTGGTGATGCTCTCCGTGCCGCTCGCGGCGGCGGGCGTCATCCTCACGTTGTTCCTGACCGACACCACGCTCAACCTGCAGTCGGGCATCGGCTGCATCATGCTCGGCGGCATCGTCGTCAACAACGCCATCCTGCTCGTCGACCAGGCGAGTCAGTTGCGCCGCGAGGGCCTCGAGACTCACGCCGCCGTGGCGGAGGCGGGCAGACGGCGCCTGCGGCCGGTGCTCATGACCACGGCGACGACGGTGCTGGCTTTGCTGCCGCTCGGGCTGGGCATCGGCGAGGGCGCCGATGCCCAGGCGCCCCTGGCCCGTGCCGTCGTCGGGGGCCTCACGATGTCGACCCTGATCACGCTGGTGCTGATCCCCGTGGTCTACTCGCTGTTCCACCGCGCGGGCCCCGCCTCCCAGCCCGACGCTGCGGGCGGGGCGCTGGCCGGCTGAGAACCCGTCGCGCCGAAGCTGGGGGTGCGCGGACCGCCACCGGGACGCTGCGCACGGGAGCGGGGGCCCGTCGATGCTCCGTGGGGCGTCTGTCCGGCGACGCTCTCGCGCGCGTCGAGTCGTCCGCACACGCCGCGCGGCGGCACTCGTCGGGCACGCGCCGCCGACTGTCGGAAAGCGACTGGAAGGCCGGGACGAAATCCCGATGCTCTGTGCGCCGAGGCGCACGGTTGCGCCGTCGGCGCACGCTGCTGCGGGGGGCGAGTATGCGTCGCGACGCGCCTAGGCGATGTGGAACACTTGGCGCCCGAACGGTCACCCTCGAGGATCCGGAGCAGACGAGCCATGACGATGTCGCACACCTCGCGCCGCTGCCGGCTCCCCGAGTGGCGATCGCAATTGCAGAGGGACGCAGGTTTTTCACGCCGCCGGGCCGCAGCCGCGCGCAGGCAACGTGTTGCTGTGAGCGCCCTCGCGCTGTCGCTGCTCTGCGCCGTGGTCCTGCCGGCGCGCGCGGGCACGGGGTTTCGGGCCGACGCGGCGCTGGCGGGGCAGGAGCTCGAGATGTGGGTGGCGCAGGCGGCGCAGGAGGCGCAGGCGAGCGGCGAGGAGCAAGCGGGCGTGATGCGGCGCATCGAGGACACGCTGGTGCGCTGGCAGGGAATCCTCTCTGGCTACGTCGAGAGCATGGGCGAGGCGGTCGACCGTGTGTTCGATCCCGAGATTGCCTTCGAGGAGATCAATCAGACCTCGGTGCGCCTGCGGCTCGACGTCGACTACGAAGAGGGCGAGGAGCTCGACTTCAGCCCGAATCTCTCCATCCGCTGGGTGCTGCCGGGGGCGAAGCGGCGCTGGTCGCTGCTGATCGGCGCGGATTCCGACGGCGCGACGAACGGCGAGGACGTCGATGCCCCAGTGGTCGGCGACGACGATGACAGGGCCTCGGCGGCGATCGAGTTCACGTTGCGCGATGACGCCAAGTGGCGCACGTCGTTCGCCGTCGGCGTCAGTACCGATCCGCAGGTGTTCGGGCGCATCAGGGTGCGGCGCAATTTCCAGCTGACGCCGATGTGGAGCGCGAGGGTCATCGATCGGCTGCGCGTGCAGAACGACGACGGTTGGGACAACGACTTCAAGGTCAACTTCGACCGCCCCTTCGGCCGGCGGCTGCCCGACACCAAGGAGTTCAACGCCCTGGTCGTGGGCGGCGACCGCCGTCCGTGGCTGTTCCGCGCCTTGAGCCGCGTGCGTTGGTACGAGGACCGGGACGGGCTGTTCGGCCAGCAGCGCTTGAGCTTCTTCAACCGGCTCTCACAGCGGTCGGCCATTGCCTACGAGGCCATCGCTTTCGGTTGCACCGACCCCAACGAGGCGGACGGCACCGAGGATTGCACCGAGTACGATCTGCGCGTGCGCTACCGCTACGTGACGAAGTACCCCTGGGTGTCCTTCGAGCTGTGGCCGACGGCGGCGTTTCCCGAGCGCAACGACTACGATTTCACTGCGCAGCTCAGGTTCCGGATGGAGATCTGGTTCGGCCGCGGGCCGCGCGTGCAGGGCCCGGGGTCCGGGCAGCTCGGCGAGTTCTTCAGCGACCCGGACCGCCTGGCGCTGCGCTGACGCGGTGGCCCGCGCGGGGCGCGCCGGCGCACTGCCACGCCGCGGTATGTGAAAGGGAGAAAATCGTGCCTGCAGACCCGACCAGGGCCAAGGTGACCTCCACCACGGACGAGGTCGATTTCGACGTCGGCGCCGGCGAGTCGCTGCTTCAGGCGGCGCTGCGCTGCGGCGTGCCGTGGGCGCACGCCTGCGGCGGCCGCGCGAAATGCTCCACCTGCCGGGTGTGGATCGTCGACGGCCTCGACGTGTGCCCGGCCCGCACGGACGAGGAGTCGGCGATGGCGCGCCGGCTGGGCCTGAGCGACGAGGTGCGCCTCGCCTGCCAGCTGCGGCCCGCGGGCCCGCTGCGCGTGCGCCGCCTGGTGCTCGACGAGACCGACCTCATGATGGCCAGCCAGCTCGACCGCGCCGTGGCGACGCCCACGGGGGAGGCGAAGAAGGTCGTGGTCTTCTTCAGCGACATCGCCGGCTTCACCACGCTGTCCGAGCGCCTCTCGCCCTACGACACCATGTACCTGCTGAACCGCTACTTCGCGCAGGCCGGAGACATCATCGAGGCCAACGGCGGCTTCATCGACAAGTTCATCGGCGACGGGCTCATGGCGATCTTCGGCATCGACGGCGGGGCCGACGCGCCGCTTCGCGCCGTCAACGCCGCGCTGCAGACGCTGGCCGCGGTCGATCGCATGAAGCCGTTCTTTGCTTCGATGTACGACGCGAGCTTCGACGTACGCATCGGGCTTCACTACGGTGAGGCCATCATCGGCTCCGTCGGCTCCATCGGCCACGAGCGGCTCACCGCGGTCGGCGACGTGGTCAACGTCGCCAGCCGGGTCGAAGCCGCCAACAAGGATGCCGGCACGCGGTTGCTGATCACGGACGCGCTGCACGAACGCGTTGCCGGCGACGTCGAGGTCACCGATTTCGTCAGGGTACGGCTCAGGGGAACGAGCGAACGCATCACCCTGCACGAGGTCGGCGGACTGCGCCCCGAGGCTCACCAGGCGTTGAGCAACCCCGAAGGCCGCGAGCACGTGCTCTTCGCCGGCAGGAAGTGGGTGCGCGCCTTTGCCGAGGACGAGCTGGCCGTCGACGAGCATCGTATCCTCGACTTCGGGGACTTCGACGTGGTCGTCGTGCGCTGCGCCGACGGCTTTTTCGCTTTCAACAACGCCTGTCCTCATCTCAAGCTGCCGCTTTACGAGCGGCGCAAAATGGCCGAGGGCGATCTGGGATACTTTCCCGGCACCACGACGCCGCGGCCGATCTACAGCACGATTACGGAGGAGCGCGGGCTGATGTGCCGCTGGCACCACAGCTGCTTCGACCTGCAGACGGGCGAGGTCAGGGAGTGGGCGACGCGGTTGGCGCAGGACGGTACCTCACCGGGCTGGGAGTTTCTCGGCGACCTGTCGAAGAACCGGAGCAAACTGCCCGTCTATCCCTGCCGCGTCCACGACGGCGAGTTGTGGATCGCCGTGGAGTGACAGCGCGGGGGAGTTGAGTGCCTCGGGGCGCACGCGCGCCTGCGCGCCGTCGTGCGCCCGACGTCGGCGCACGGCCGCGGGCCGGCCGCCTCAGGCGAGGTGCTGCCCGAAGAACGCGACGGTCCGCTCCCATGCGAGATTCGCCGCTGCCTCGTCGTAGCGCGGCGTGGAATTGTTGTGGAAACCGTGTCGCGTGCCGGGGTAGAGGTAGCGCTGGTAGTCGATGCCGTTCGCCTTCAGCGCCGCCTCGAAATCGGGCCACATGGCATTGATGCGCGGGTCCTCCTCGGCGGACTGGACGAGAAGCGCCGCACGGATGCGGGCGACGTCGGCGGACGCGGGCGCGGCGCCGTAGAAGGGGACGGCGGCGGCGAGATCGGCGCCGAGGGCGACGGCGAGGAAGTTGACAACGCCGCCGCCCCAGCAGAAGCCCACCGCCCCGAGCCTGCCCGTGGACAGCGCGTGCGACTTCAGGAACACGGCGCTGTTGAGCATGTCCTGGCTGAGGTTCGCCGGATCGAGGCTCTTCTGCAGCGTGCGCCCGTCGTCGTCGTTGCCCGGATAACCGCCGACCGGCGCGAGCCCGTCCGGCGCCAGCGCGAGAAAGCCCGCCACCGCGGCGCGACGGGCCACGTCCTCGATGTACGGGTTGAGCCCGCGGTTCTCGTGTATGACGACAACCGCCGGGAACGGTCCGTCGCCGGCGGGCTGAACGAGATAGCCGCGCATCTCGCCGGAGGTGCCGCCGGGGGACGGGTAGTCCACATAGCGTGCTTTGATGCGCTCGTCGGTAAACGAGACGGTCTGCGCCTCGGCGTAGCGCGGCAGCAGCGCCTCGGCCATGGCGAGCCCGGACGCCCCGCCGACGGTGATGGCGCCCGCCCGGCGGAAGAACTCGCGGCGCGCGATGCGGCCGTGGCAGTATTCGTCGTAGAGGTCATAGATGCGCGCGTCGATGTGCGGCTCGCTCACGATCGCTCTCCCTGGTTGCGGAGGGGTTGCCCGTCTGGGTGCGGCGACGCTCGGGCGTCGACGCGATGCATTCGGGTGAATTCCAATGCAGTGTGCCACCGCGCCGCGGGCACGGGCAAGGGGTCGTCGCTGCGTCGGCGCGGCGGCCGCGGAGTCTTGATGTGTCGGCGCGGCGCACGCGTCGCTCGTCGCCCGGGTAGGGCCGGGCCCGCAATGCGCGGGCGCACTTGACAGCGCCGGCGCGGGCGCATCCATAATGGCTTGACCGCGGCAGGTCGTGAAGGCTCACCCATGCCAGGCGAAAACGAGGCCACCGTACAACCCGTGAGCGGCACCGTCGTGCCGCGTTTCGCCGGGCCGGCGACGTTCGCCCGTCTGCCGGAGCTTCGCGACGTGGCTCGCTGCGACGTGGCCATCCTCGGCATTCCCTTCGACGGCGGCACCAGCTATCGGCCCGGCGCGCGCTTCGGTCCCCAGGCCATCCGCCAGGCGTCGCGTCACCTGCGCACGCAGTACCATCCGGCGTACGACGCCGAGCCGTTCGTGCAGCTGCAGGTCGCCGACGCGGGCGACGTCGCCTGCAACCCGTTCAGCATCGACGAGGCCATCGCGAGCATCGAGCGGGACGCGACCGAGCTGCTGGGGCGCGTGCGCGGCCTCGTCAGCCTCGGGGGCGATCACACCATCGCGGTGCCGCTGCTGCGTGCGGTGAACCGCCGCACCGGCCCGGTGGCCCTCGTTCACTTCGATGCGCACCTGGACACGTGGGACACCTATTTCGGTGCGCCCTACACGCACGGCACCCCTTTTCGCCGCGCCGCGGAGGAAGGTCTTTTTCTCGATCACGCGTCCATGCACGTGGGCATTCGCGGGCCGCTCTACAGCCGCGACGACCTGCGCCGCGATGCCGATCTCGGTTTCAAGGTCGTGCACTGCGACGAATTCCAGAGCGAGGGCGTCGAGGCCGTCGTCGCCCGCATCCGTGAGCGCGTGGGCTCACACCCGCTCTACCTGTCCATCGACATCGACGTGCTCGACCCCGCGCACGCGCCGGGCACCGGCACGCCCGAGATCGCCGGCATGAGCTCGCGGGAGATGCTCGCCGTGCTGCGCGGCCTCGCCGGGCTCGAGCTCGTCTCGGCGGACATCGTCGAGGTCGCGCCGGCCTACGACCACGCGGAGATCACCGCCCTGGCCGCGGCCACGATCGCCTACGAGTTGATCAACCTGTTCGCCTGCGGGGCCCCGCGCGCCGGCGTTTCCTCGAAGTAGCCAGGGCAAGCGCCGCGACCGCCGCCGCCCGCGGCGGCGTCATCGCGGCGGCGGGCCCTCGGCGGCGATGCCGTGAATGGCGCCGGCCCGCTCGAGCTCCGCGTGCGAGGGGTACCACATCCGATCGGCCGGCGTGCGCGCGATCCGCGCCAGGAACGCCGCGTCGATCTCGCCGGCAAAGTAAGCAGCCAGATCCGCATTGAACTCATCGTCCGGGTCGACCAACGGGTAAGCTTTCGCCGTATCGAGCCGGTAGCGGTGGAAGCCGAGCTTCGCCGAGGGGCCCAGGCGCCGCTCGTGCCCGCTGACGAACGCGAGCGTGCAGGCGGAGCTGCACGCCTCGAAGGAGTAGGTGCTGAGCGCGCGCTCGCGGATCAGCACGGCGAGCCCCCGTCCTTCGGCCACCACGCCGCCCTCGCTTTCGAGGACGATGCTGTGCACGTCGCGATGGCGTTCGAGCAGCGCGCGCAGCTCACGGGTTGCGCCGTGCGCGATCTCGCCGCGCAGGCGGATGGCGGTGCCGTCGGCGAGCACCTCCAGCGCGTAGCGCTTGGGCACCACCGGCGGCGGGGGCGGCGGGTTGAAGGCCGCAAGTCCCGAACGCACCACGCCGATCGCGCCGACGAAGACGACGACGATGCCGAGGACGACGCACGCCTGGGCGCAACGGATCCAGACGAGCTGGCGGTAGTCCCGGTGCGCGCGCTCGCAGGCGCGCAGCACACCGATCGCCGACCACGGATAGACGATAGCGCTGCAGAAGACGAAATAGGCGCTGGCCACGTACCACTGCACGCGCACCGAGGCGGGGAACCACGACGTCACGACGGGCGCGAGGGCGTAGGCGAGCGCGGCGACCGCGAGCAGGTTGCACCAGAACGAGATCGCCAGCGAGTAGCGGCCCTGCCAGTGGTTGCTGAGATAGCGGCGCATCGGTGCGCGAGGGGCTGCCGTGTGGCTTGCAGAGCTTACGCGATGCCGCGGTGCCTGGCGAGGCCGCCCGTGGCGTCGTGAGATGCGACGCGCGCGTCGTCAGGACAGCGCCCGGCAGGCGCCGAGGTCGCTCACTGCGTCCCGCTCGAACAGCGTCTCGAGCAGGCCGCGCAGCGTCTGGACCCGGGCCTCGCTGCCACCCCCGAAGACCACGTTGTCGCGGAACTTGCGCGCAAGCTCCTCGTGCGACAGGGGCTCACGCACGCCGCCGCGCATGTGCGCCTGCCGGGCCTCGTGCACCTTACCGTCGCGCAGGCGCACCTCTACATGGCCGGTGTAGTTGCGCGGGTACTCGTTGTGCGGGTCGACGACGTAGCCGACGCGCGCGGCGAGCCCCAGGATCTCGGGATCCGCGATGCGCTCGGGGGTGAAATCGGCCAGGCCCGCGGTGCCCTGGATCAGCCCGAGTGCGACGCAGTACGGCACGCTGAACTTCGCCGAATAAGGCGTCGTCGGCCGGCGCTTCTCCGTGAGCGGCTCCCACAGCCGGTGCACGATGCCCTCGGCGGTCTCGCAGCGCACGCTCTCCACGGCGTGCGGCGCGATGCCGCCCCGGCGCAGCGCGATGGCGCAGTCGATGTAAGGCTGGATCATGGTGCCGCAGGCGTAGGGCTTGAAGGCGATGCCCTGCATGAGCCAGCGCTCGCCGAGCCCCTCGGTGAGCTGGGCGTAGTCGCGCGGGATGTCGGCCACGGCGAAGCCGTTGAACAGGCCGTGGGTGCCCTCGAAGACGGTGCGCGGACCGGTGAAGCCGTGCTCGGCCATGGCCACGGCGCGCAGCGCCGANNTACTCGATGATGCCGCCGGCCATGCTGCCGGCGATGCCGAGGGCATTGACCAGCACCGGCGGCGACACGCCGAGCGCCCGGCCCACCCCCACGGTCGCGCCGAGGCCGCCGAGCACCGCGGTCGGATGAAAGCCCGCGCGGTGGATGGCGGTGGGCGCCACCAGGGTGAGCCGGCACGTGATCTCCATGCCGGCGACGATGCCCGCCAGGGCCGCCGCCCCGCTGCGCCCGTGGCGCTCGCAGGCCGCGAGCACGGCCGGCACCACGACGCAGCCGGCGTGAACGGGCGAGCCCTCGAAGGTGTCGTCGAAGTCTTCGCCGTGAGCGGCGGTGCCGTTGACGAGGGCCGCCCCGGCGGCGTCGAGGCCGCGTGCGTGGCCGAAGGCGGTGCACGCGCCGTCGCCGTCCCAGGCTGTCACCAGGCTCTGCACGTAGTCGCGCTCGCGTGCCGCGATGCAGTTGCCGGCGACGTCGAGGAGCACGCGCACGGCGCTCTCACGCACTTCGCCCGGCAGCGCCTGCGGCGCGACGGCACACGCCCACGCGGCCACGCGCTCGGCGACGCTCGGCGATGCCGCTTCCACGGTGTCGCTCACCGCTCGAGCCGGGTGCGCAGGATCACGTTCACCTGCCCGGGGTTGGCCTTGCCGCGGGTGGCCTTCATGACCTGACCGACGAGGTATCCGAACACCTTCTGCTGGCCGGCACGATACTGCGCGACCTGTTCGGGGTGCGCGGCGAGTACCTCGTCGACAACGGTCTCGATCTGGGCGCTGTCCGTGATCTGGCGCAGGCCCCGCTGGTCGATGACGGCATCGGCGTCGCCCGCGCCCTGCCACATGGCGGCGAAGACGTCCTTGGCGATCTTGCCGGAGACGGTGCCGTCGTCGATGCGGCGGATCAGGCCCCCCAGCAGGGCGGCGCTCACCGGTGCGACGTCGATGTCGATACCGTCGCGGTTCAAGAAGCTCGACAGCTCGCCGACGATCCAGTTGGCGACGGGCTTCGCCTGCCCGTCGCCGCCGGCGGCGTTGACCGCCGCCTCGAAGTACTCCGCCGTCTCGCGCGACGCGGTGAGCTGCTGGGCGTCGTCGGCGCCGAGGCCGTAGCGGTCGACGAGACGCCGGCGCTTGGCGTCCGGCAGCTCCGGCAGCGTCTGCCCCACGGCCTCGACGAAGGCGTCGTCGAGCACCAGGGGCGGCAGGTCGGGATCGGGGAAGTAGCGGTAGTCGTGGGCCTCCTCCTTGCCGCGCATCGGCCGCGTCTCGTTGCGCTCGGGGTCGTACAGACGCGTCTCCTGCACGACCTTGCCGCCGCTCTCGAGAACGTCGATCTGGCGCTCGATCTCGTAGTCGAGCGCGCGCTCGATGAAGCGGAAGGAGTTGATGTTCTTGAGCTCGGTGCGCGTGCCGAGCTCGCTCTCGCCCTGCGGGCGCACGGAGACGTTGGCATCGCAGCGAAACGAGCCTTCCTGCATGTTGCCGTCGCAGATCTCGAGGTAGCGCACCAGCGTGTGCAGCGTGCGCAGATAGGCGACGGCCTCGTGCGGCGAGCGCATGTCCGGCTCGGAGACGATCTCGAGCAGCGGCGTGCCGGCGCGGTTGAGATCGATGCCGGTCATGCCGTGAAAGTCTTCGTGCAGCGACTTGCCGGCGTCCTCCTCGAGGTGGGCGCGGGTGATGCCGATGACTTTCTCAGCGCCGTCGACGCGGATCGCGAGCCTGCCGTTGGCGACAACGGGCAGCTCGTACTGGCTGATCTGGTAGCCCTTGGGCAGATCCGGATAGAAGTAGTTCTTGCGCGCGAACACGGAGCGGCGGTTGATCGTCGCGTCGACGGCCAGCCCGAACTTCACCGCCATGCGCGCGGCCTCGGCGTTCATCACCGGCAGCACGCCGGGCAGCGCGATGTCGACGGCGCAGGCCTGGGTGTTGGCTTCGGCGCCGTAGCGGGTCGAAGCGCCCGAGAAGATCTTGCTGCGCGTGAGCAGCTGCACGTGCACCTCCAGGCCGATGACGGTCTCCCACGACATCACTCGAAGCCCTCGGGCGCGCGCAGGTGCCAGTCCGTCGCCTGCTGGTAGCGGTGCGCGGCATTGAGAAGCCGCGTCTCCCCGAAGTAGGGCGCGATGATCTGCAGGCCGACGGGGCGCGCGCGGCGATCGAAGCCGGCCGGAACGGAGATTCCCGGCAGCCCCGCGAGATTGACCGAGTTGGTGTAGATGTCGTTCAGGTACATCGACACCGGGTCGTCCGTCTTGGCGCCCTGATCGAACGCCGTCGTCGGCGCCGTCGGCCCCATGATGAGGTCGCAAACCTCGAAGGCGCGCGCGAAGTCCCGGGCGATAAGCCGGCGCAGCTTGAGGGCTTTGAGGTAGTAGGCGTCGTAGTAGCCCGCCGAGAGGGCGTAGGTGCCGATCATGATGCGCCGTTTCACCTCGCGGCCGAAGCCCTGCGCGCGCGTCTTGCGGTACATGTCCAGCAGGCCGTCGTAGTGCGGCGCGCGGAAGCCGTAGCGCACGCCGTCGAAGCGCGAGAGGTTGCTCGAGGCCTCCGCCGGCGCGATCACGTAGTAGCAGGGAATGCCGACGTTGGAGTTGGGCAGCTCGATGTCGACGACCTTCACCCCAAGGCGCCGGAACTCGTCGATGGCCGCCTGTACCGCTCCCGCGACCTCGTCGTCCAGGCCCTCGGCGAAGAATTGCCGGGGCAGGCCCACGGTGAGCCCGCTGATGTCGTCGTCGAGGTGCGCGGCGTAGTCCGGCACGGGCGCGTCGAGGGAGGTCGAGTCGCGGGCATCGAAGCCGGCCATGGCCGCGAGCATGACGGCGGCATCCGCGGCGCTGCGGGTCAGCGGCCCGCCCTGGTCGAGCGAGGAGGCGAAGGCGATCATGCCGTAGCGCGACACGCGGCCGTAGGTCGGCTTGAGCCCGGTGATGCCGCAGAACGCGGCGGGCTGGCGGATGGATCCGCCGGTGTCGGTGCCCGTCGCCGCCGCGGCCAGGCGCGCGGCCACCGCCGCCGCCGAGCCCCCGGAGCTCCCGCCGGGCACCGCGGCGGCGGCCCAGGGATTGCGCACCGGCCCGAAGTGGGAGTTCTCGTTCGACGAGCCCATGGCGAACTCGTCCATGTTGGTCTTGCCCAGGATGACGGCGCCGGCGGCGCCCAGCCGCGCGACGACGGTGGCGTCGTAGGGGGAGACGTAGTTCGCCAGCATGCGCGAGGCGCACGTGGTGAGCACGCCCTCGGTGCAGAAAATGTCCTTGTGGCAGATGGGTATGCCGGTGAGCGCCGTCGCCGAGCCCGAGCGCAGGCGTGTATCGGCAGCGCGGGCCTGCGCGAGCGCGCGCTCGGCGTCCACGGTGATGAAGGCGTTGAGCTCGCGATGGCGCTCGATGCGCTCGAGGCAGCTCTGGGTGAGCTCGACGCTGGAGACCCGTCCCTGGCGCAGGTCGGCGCCAAGCTCGGACAGGGTGCGCGCGCCGATCATGGCGCCGATCGGCGCGCGGCCTCGGCATCGCCGTCCCCGCCCGGGGCCGCGGGCCCGCGCCGCGCCGCGTAGGCGCCGGTTGTCTGCACGCCGGCGTTACTCGATGACCTTCGGGACCAGGTACAGCCCCGCTTCGGTTTCCGGCGCAATGGCCTGGAACGCCGCGCGCCGGTCGCCTTCGGTCACCTCGTCCTCACGCAGGCGCAGCGCGAGGTCGCTCGGATGCGCCATGGGCTCCACCCCCTCGGTGTCCACCGCGCTCATCTGTGCCACGAGCTCCAGGATGCGCGACAGCTCGGCGGCGTAGAGCTCGACGTCTTCCTCGCCGATGTCGAGCCGGGCGAGCACGCCGAGGCGCAGGATTTCTTCCTTGGAAAGTCTCATGAGAGGGGCCGCAAGACGCTTAATCAGGAGAAAGTATCACAACGTCGTCGTCGGTTGAATACGTATGGGCTGATTGCTACAGTAGCGCCACCTTCGCCAATCGGACGCGAGCCCCCCAACTGCGTGAGCGCAGCATGCTGAAACGTCTTCTGGGCTTTTTCTCCAATGACCTCGCCGTTGATCTCGGAACCGCCAACACCCTCATCTATGTAAAGAACAAAGGCATCATCCTCAACGAGCCCTCGGTGGTCGCCATCCGCCAGCCGGGCGGGGGGATCAACAACAAGCAGGTGCTGGCGGTCGGCCACGAAGCCAAGCAGATGCTCGGGCGCACGCCGGGCTCGATCCAGGCCATCCGGCCCATGAAGGACGGCGTCATCGCCGACTTCACGGTGACGGAGGTGATGCTCAAGTATTTCATTCGCAAGGTCCAGGAGAACCGGTTCTTCGCCAGCCCGCGAATCATCATCTGCGTGCCCTGCGGCTCCACCCAGGTCGAGCGGCGCGCGATCCGCGAATCGGCCGCGGGCGCCGGCGCGCGCGAGGTGTACCTGATCGAGGAGCCGATGGCGGCGGCCATCGGCGCGGGCCTGCCCGTCACCGAGCCGACCGGCTCCATGGTGGTCGACATCGGTGGAGGCACCACCGAGGTCGGCATCATGTCTCTGGGCGGCATGGTGTACGCGCAGTCGATTCGCGTCGCGGGCGATAACTTCGACGAGTCCATCATCAACTACGTGCGCCGGCGTCATGGCGTGCTGATCGGCGAAGCCACCGCCGAGCGCGTGAAGCAGGCGATCGGCGCGGCGTGGTCGAAGTCCGAGCACCGCGAGATGGAGATCAAGGGCCGTGACATTGCGGAGGGCATGTCCCGAAGCCTGGTGATCAACAGCGAGGAGATCTACGAAGCCATCGGCGACGCGCTCGAGGCGATCACGCAGGCGGTGCGCCAGGCCCTCGAGAAGACTCCTCCGGAACTTTCCGCGGACATCGGCGACAAGGGTATGGTGGTCGCGGGCGGCGGTGCGCTGCTGCGTGACATGGATCGGCGGTTGATGCAGGACACGGGCCTGCCGGTCGTCATCGCCGACGATCCGCTGACTTGCGTGGCGCGCGGCTGCGGGCGCGCGCTCGAAGAGATGAACGTGCTCGGGGACGTGTTCGCTCACGGCTAGTGCCGGGGCGCCGCGGCGCCTGCATTCGGAGGCGGGACCGGATGGAACTACGTCGGCCGCGCGGTAACGGGCTGCGGCTGGTTTTGCTCGCTTGCCTGTCGATCGGGTTGATGATCGTCGATCATCAGTCCCAGTACCTCTATTACCTGCGCACCGCGATCGCCTTCGTTGTGGACCCGCTCGAGGATCTCGCCACGGCTCCCTGGCGCGTGGGCAGCTGGGCGGGCGGCGTTTTCCGCTCGGAGATCGACAAGCAGAAGGATCTCGAGCGTCTGCGCAGCGAGAATCTCGTGGTGAGTGCCCGGCTGCAGAAGATGAAGGCGATCGAGGCCGAGAACGCGCGTCTCAGCCGGCTGCTGGCGGCATCGGAGAAGGTCGGCGAGGAAGTCCTGCTGGCGGACCTCGTGCAGGTCAGCCTGGAGCCGTTCACACACAAGGTCCTCATCAACCGGGGCGCCCGCGACAGCGTCTACATCGGTCAGCCGGTAATCGATCCCAACGGGGTCGTCGGGCAGGTCACGCGCACCACCACCTCGCGCAGTGCGGTGACGCTGCTCACCGATCAGAGCCACGCCATTCCCGCGCAGGTGCGCCGCAACGGCCTGCGCGTGATCGTCTACGGTCTCGGCGTTCCGGAGAGGCTGAGCGTGCCCTACCTGCCACAGCATGCCGACATCGAGGAGGGCGACCTGCTGGTGACCTCGGGCATGGGAGGTCGCTTCCCGCCGGGCTATCCGGTTGCGCGCGTCGCGCGCGTGGTACGCGACGCCAACGAGCCCTTTCTGATTATCACGGCGCTGCCGGTGGCACGGCTCGATCACGCCCGCGAGCTGCTGCTCATCTGGCACGGCGAGGCTCTCTCCGGCGCCGCGGAGACGATCGCCGACAGCGAGGGCTTCGAGGCATCGCCGCCCGTGGAGCGGGACGGTGGTTGAGGCGGGGCGCCTGCGCGGGCGCGGCCGCTGGTGGCTTGTACCGTTCACCCTCGGCCTCGCGATCATGGCGAGCACCATGCCGCTGCCTCAGGGGGTGGCGGCGTACTGGCCCGACTGGGTGAGCCTGGTGCTCGTCTACTGGTGCCTGGCGATGCCCCACCGCGTCGGGCCGACGAGCGGCTTCTTCGTCGGGCTGCTGATCGACGTCGTGCAGTTCTCCGTGCTCGGGCAGAACGCGCTGTCGAAGGCGGTGCTCGGCTACCTGGCCGCGCAGTTCCATCTGCCCGTGCGACTGTTTCCGCTGTGGCAGCAGTCGATCGTGGTGGGCGTGCTGCTCAGTCTCGACACCGCCATCGTGGTTTGGATACACGGCATCGTCAGCGGCTCGACGGTGGCCTGGTCGGCGTGGTGGCCGGCGTTCACGGGCATGCTGGCGTGGCCGGTGCTCTTCGTCATCCTGCGCGGCGCCCGCCGCCGCGCGCAGCTCGCCTGAACGCGCGCTCATGGCACGCGGCGCGATCCGGGACTACCTGCGCGAGACGAACATTATCCAGTCACGCATCATCGTCGCCGGCCTGGCGGCGGTGCTGGCGATCGCGGCACTTGTCGTGCGGCTCGTGCATCTGCAGGTTTCCGATCACGAGCACTACGTAACACTCTCGCGCGACAACCGCATCAACCTGGTGCCCATCGCGCCCGTGCGCGGCCACATCTACGACCGCAATGGCGTCATCCTGGCGCAGAACTTCCCCGTCTACAATCTCGAGATCACCCCTGACCAGGGCGGGGACCTCGACGCGCTGATCGACGAGCTCGGCCGCATCGTGGCGCTGAGCGAGAGCGACATCGAAAAATTCAACCGCGCACGCTTGCGGCGGCCCGGCTTCGAGGCACAGATCCTGCGCACCAACCTGACGGCGGCCGAGGCCGCGCGTTTCTCCATCAACCAGTATCGGTTCCCCGGCGTGCAAATCCGGGCAAGCCTGCAGCGCATTTATCCTCACGGCGAACTTACCGGGCACGTCGTCGGCTACGTCGGTCGCATCAGCGAGGCGGATCTGCAGCGCATCGACCGCTCCGCCTACCGCGGCTCGCAGTACATCGGCAAGCTCGGCGTCGAGAAGTACTACGAAGACACCATGCTCGGTCGTGTCGGCTTCGAGCAGGTCGAGACGAACGCCCACGGTCGTGTGGTGCGGCTGCTCTCGCGCACCCCGCCCGTCGCCGGCTCACACCTGCGCCTGAGTCTCGACATCCGGTTGCAGGAAGTCGCTCACGAGGCGCTCGGCGAGTACGAGGGCGCGGTGGTCGCCATCGAGCCGGGGAGCGGCGCGGTGCTGGCCTTCGTCAGCAAGCCCGGCTATGACCCCAATCTCTTCGTCAACGGCATCGACGCGGCCTCCTACGCCGCGCTGCGCGAATCGCCCGGCAAGCCGCTGCTCAACCGCGCCCTGCACGGACGCTACGCACCCGGCTCGACGATCAAGGGCTTCATGGGGCTTGCCGAGCTCGAGTCCGGTCGCCGTCCCGGGACCATTTTCTGCCCCGGGTGGTACTCGCTGCCGAACAGCCGCCATCGCTATCGCGACTGGAAGAAAGGCGGCCACGGACCGATGAACCTCACCAGCGCGATCGAGCAGTCGTGCGACGTCTACTTCTATCAGCTCGCCAAGCTGCTCGGCATCAAGCGCATGCACCGGCATCTCACGAGCTTCGGCTTCGGCGTCGTCACCGGCGTCGATCTCGACGGCGAGCCGGACGGCCTCATGCCCTCGCCGCAGTGGAAGAAGGACGCCCGCGGCGAGCCGTGGTATCCCGGCGAGACAGTGATTGCCGGCATCGGCCAGGGTTACATGCTGGCGACGCCGCTGCAGCTCGCCGCGGTAACGGCTCTGCTCGCGAACCGCGGTCGGCGTGTCGTGCCGAAGCTGGTGAGCGCCATCGAGGAGCCGCAGAGCGGACGCCGCATGCCGCTCGCCGGCGCCCAGCTGGAGCCGGTGACGCTGCGAGCCGAGCGCTACTACGACGTCATCGTCGATGCCATGAGCGATGTCGTGCACGGCGAGCGCGGCACAGCGCGCAAGATCGGCAAGGATTCGCCCTACCGCATCGCGGGCAAGACGGGCACCGCGCAGGTGATCGGCATCAAGCAGGGCCAGAGCTACGACGAGAACAGCATCGCCAAGCGCTTTCGCGACCACGCCCTGTTCATCGCCTTCGCGCCCGTCGAGGACCCGCGTATCGCCGTGGCGGTGGTGGCCGAGAACGGCGGCGGCGGCAGCCGCACGGCCGCCCCCATCGCCAAGAAGGTGCTCGACTTCTACCTGATGGGGCAGTACCGCCCGGCGCCGGCCGACCCCGTCGGCGCGGCGGGCGAGACCTGAGCCATGGAGGCGCCCAACCGCTGGAACGTCGACGTGCCGCTGCTGGCGGGGCTCATCGTGCTGTGCGCGGTCGGCCTGGTCGTGCTCTACAGCGCCGGCGGCGAGAACGTCACGCTCCTGCTGCGCCAGGGCGTGCGCATCGCGGTCGCCTTCCTCGCCCTGTTCGCGCTGGCGCAGGTGCCGCCGGCGACGCTGGTGCGCTGGTCGCCGTACGTCTTCGCCGGCGGGCTCGCGCTGCTGGGGGCGGTGCTGGCGACGGGCATCGTCGGCAAGGGCGCCCAGCGCTGGCTCGATCTCGGCCTGTTCCGTTTCCAGCCGGCGGAGATCATGAAGCTCGCCGTGCCGATGATGGTGGCCTGGCTGCTGACGCGCAACCCGCTGCCGCCGCGCCTGCGAGATCTGCTGCTGGCGACCGTCGCCGTGGGCGCGCCGTCGGTCATGATCGTGCTGCAGCCGGATCTCGGCACGGCCGTGCTCATCGCCGTCTCGGGTCTGCTGGTGATCTTCCTCGCCGGCATCGGCTGGCGATACATCGCGCTGATCACGGCGCTGGCGGCGGCGGCGGCGCCGGTGATGTGGTCGCTGCTGCACGGCTACCAGCGCCGGCGCATCCTTACGCTGTTCGACCCCTGGGAGGACCCGCTGGGCGCCGGCTACCACACGATTCAGTCCGTGATCGCCGTGGGCTCGGGCGGTTTCTCGGGGAAGGGCTGGCTCAACGGCAGCCAGTCGCAGCTCGAGTTCATTCCCGAGCGCAGCACCGACTTCGTCTTCGCCGTGTTCGCCGAGGAGTTCGGCCTGTTCGGCAGTATGTTGTTGTTCGCACTGTATCTTTTCGTCATCGTACGGGCGCTCATGATCTCCTTCTACGCCCGCGACACCTTTTCGCGGCTGCTCGGCGGCAGTCTCGCGCTGACGTTCTTCTTTTACCTCTTCGTCAATATCGGTATGGTGTCCGGGGTGCTGCCGGTCGTCGGTGTGCCGCTTCCCTTGATCAGCTACGGCGGCACGTCCATGGTGACCTTGATGGCGGGATTCGGCATTCTGATGAGCATCAACTCTCAGCGCAGCCCGGGCTAGGCTCGGGGCAGATGTCAATGCAGACGAACACCTCGCCCAACGGTGAAGCAATCTACCGCAGCCGCCCCGGCCGGGCGCTGGCGGCGCTCGGCCTGCTCGCGTGCACGTCCCTGGTGCCGTCCGGACCCGTCGCGGCGCTCGAGCTCGAGGCCTATCCGCAGATCGGCCGCTTCATCGACGAGATGGCGCAGGAGCACGGTTTCGAACCCGCCGAGCTGGAGGCGCTGTTCCGCAGCGTCCGCATCCGCCCGGAGGTCGTGAAGGCGATGCAGCGCCCCGCGGAGAGACTGCCGTGGCACCGCTACCGGCGGCTGTTCGTCTCCAGCAAGACGGCTCGCAGCGGGGCCGAGTTCTGGCGCCGTCATCACGCCGATCTCGAGCGCGCCGCGGCGCAGTACGGCGTGCCGCCGCAGATCGTCGTGGCCATCATCGGTGTGGAGACCCGCTACGGCGCGACCATGGGCCGGCACGTCATCCTCGACAGCCTGACGACACTCACGCTCAAGTACCCGCGACGCAGCGATTTCTTCCGCCGTGAGCTCGAGGCCTTCCTGCTGCTCGCCCGCGAGGAGGGGCTCGATCCGTTGAGTGCCCGGGGTTCCTACGCCGGCGCCATGGGTATTCCGCAGTTCATCGCCAGCAGCTACCGTTCCTACGCCGTCGATTTCAACGGCGACCGGCGTCGCGACCTGATCGGCCAGACGGCGGACGCCATCGGCAGCGTTGCCAACTACCTGCACACCCACCGCTGGCAGCGCGACGCGCCCATCGTGAGCTTTGCCGATGTCGACGGGAACGTCGACGCGGAGCCGTATCTGAACAAGGGGCGCGAGCCCGAGCTCACGCTCGAGCGCCTGCGGGCCGTCGGTGTGCGCATCGACGATGCGGCGCCGGATGAGAGCGCCGTGGGGCTCATTCGACTCGAGCAGGCCGACGGCTATGACTACCGCGTCGGCTACCGCAACTTCTACGCGTTGATGAGCTACAACCCCAGCACGCTGTACGCGATGGCGGTATTCGAGCTGAGCCGCGAGATCGCCAAGGCCTATGCGCGTCCGTCCTAGCGCGGGTCGCACGGCGCGGCTGATCGTCGCCGGCCTGCTTACCGCCGTCGTGCTAGGCGCCTGTGCGACCCGCGACGGCGCGTACTACCAGGACGACGGCCCGCCGCGGAAGCTGCCCGTCGATCCCGATACGGTCGCCGACGCCGTGCCCCGGGTCGAGACCCCGAGCGCCACCGGCAACGGCCCCTATCGTGCGCTCGGGCGGATGTACTACCCCGTCGCCTCGGCGCACGGCTACCGCGAGCGCGGAGTGGCGTCCTGGTACGGGCGCAAGTTCCACGGCCGGCGCACCTCGAGCGGCGAGCCCTACGACATGTTCGCCATGACCGCGGCCCACAGGACGTTGCCGCTCCCGAGCTACGTGCGCGTGCGCAACGTGGCCAACGGGCGCGCCGTCATCGTGCGCGTCAACGATCGGGGTCCCTTCAGCAAGAACCGCATCATCGACCTATCCTACGTCGCCGCGTACAAGCTCGACATCGTCGCCAACGGCACCGGCGTGGTCGAGGTCGAGGCGATCACGCCGGGGCGGGCGAGCACGGCGCACGGGGCTCCGGTCACGAGCGCCGCGGCGACGCCGTCGAAGTTCTATGTCCAGGCGGGCGCCTTCGTGAGCGAGGCGAACGCTCTCGCTCTCAAGGGCCGGCTGCTGCGCGCCGGCTTCGCGCCGGTGGAGATAGAGGCGGGCGAGCTGTCCGACGCCGTGGTCTACCGAGTGCGCGTGGGCCCGATGGCGTCGGCGGAGGAGGCCGACCGCGAGATCGTGCGCATGAACGGTTCGCTCGCAATGCAGCCGCGACTGGTGATCGAGTGAGCGCCGCGCGCGGCGCCGGCCGCGCGTGCGTGTGGAGGAGTGCATGTTGAAAGCGTCAGGGGCCCTGTTGTGCGGCATTGTGCTGCTTTCGCTCGGTGTCGCCGGCGAGGCGGCGACCATACCCGAGGCGATGCGGGCGTCCATTCCTCCGCCGAGGCTCGATGCCAAGTCGTGGATTCTCATCGATCACAACAGCGGCTGGGTGCTCGCCGAGCACAATGCCGACGAGCGTCTCGAGCCGGCGAGCCTGAGCAAGCTGATGACGGCCTATGTCGTCTTCCGCGCCGTCAAGACGGGCAAGATCAAGCTCGAGGACACCGCCTACGTGAGCGAGAGGGCTTGGCGCACCGGCGGCTCGCGCATGTTCATCCAGGTCGAAACCCGCGTCGCCATCTCCGATCTGCTCAAGGGGCTCATCGTGCAGTCGGGCAACGACGCCGCCGTGGCGCTTGCCGAGCACGTCGCCGGCAGCGAGGAGGGGTTCGCCGAGATGATGAACCAGGCGGCCGCCGAGCTCGGCCTGAAGAACTCTCACTTCATGAACAGCACCGGTCTGCCCGACCCCGAGCACTACAGCTCGGCGCGTGACTTGACGTTGCTCGCGAGCGCGCTCATCCGGGAGTTCCCCGAGCTCTACCAGTACTACTCGATCAGGGAGTTCACGTACAACAACATCACGCAGCGCAACCGCAACCGGCTGTTGTGGCGTGACGATACCGTCGACGGCGTGAAGACCGGCCACACGCAGGCTGCGGGTTACTGCCTGATCGGCTCGGCCCGCCGCGACGACATGCGCCTGATTGCCGGCGTGCTCGGCACCAAGAGCCCCAAGTACCGCACCAACGCCGTGCACTCGCTGCTCCAGCACGGCTACGCCGCCTACGAGTCGAGGCTCCTCTACGGGGCGGCGGACGCGGCCGCCCAGATCGAGGTGTTCAAGGGCGCCGCCGACGCGGTGCCGGCCGGCGTGGCGCGCGATCTCTACGTGACCCTGCCGCGGGGGACGTCGGGCAAGCTCACGACGGATCTCGCGCTCGACGAGCCGCAGGTGGCGCCGCTGGCGCAGTCGGCGCCGCTCGGCACGCTGACGCTGAGCTTTGACGGCAAGCCCATCGGCGAATACCCGCTGCTCGCCCTGCGCGCAGTCGAGGAGGGCCCGTGGTGGGACCGCCTCGTCGATCACGTGCTGTTGTGGCTGCGCTGAGCGGCGGTGGGCGGGAACGGCGGCAACGGCGACGGCAGGCTGCCGGGCGTGGCCGGCACGGCGTTGCGCTTCCCCTGCCGCTTCGAGATCAAGGCCATGGGTGAGCAGAGCCACCGCTTCGAGGCACTGGTGCAGGCCATCGTGTCGCGACACATCCGCGAGCCGGACATGCTGCGCACACGTGCGCGGCTAAGCCGCAACGGCCGCTACGTCTCGATCACCTGCATCATCTGGGCCAAGAGCCGCGCGCAGCTCGACGCCATTTACCAGGAGCTCAGCGATTGCCCGGAGGTCCTGTTCGCGCTTTGAGCGGCGGCCGGGGCGCCCGCGGGCCCGGCAAGGGGCGGGTGGCACCCGGTGCCTGAGAGCGTCATCGTGCGCCGCCTCGGCACCGCCGATTACGTGCGCACCTGGCAGGCGATGCGCGCCTTCACGGAGAAACGCGGGCCGCAGCGCGCCGACGAGATCTGGCTGCTGCAGCACGAGCCGGTGTTCACCACCGGCGTCAGCTGCCGTGCCCAGCCACGGCCCGGCGGCGATCGCATCCCGGTGGTGGCGACGGATCGCGGCGGTCAGATCACCTACCACGCCCCGGGCCAGCTGGTGGTGTACACCCTCGTCGACATCCGTCGACGCCAGCTCGGCGTGAGGCGCTTCGTGCACGCGCTGGAGCAGTCGGTGGTGGAGCTGCTCGGGGAGTACGGCATCACGGCCGAGCGGCGCGACGGCACTCCCGGCGTCTACGTCGGCGGCGCGAAAATCGCCGCGCTCGGTCTGCGCGTGCGGCGCGGGGCGAGCTACCATGGCCTGAGCCTCAACGTCGACATGGACCTCGGTCCGTTCTCGCGCATCGACCCGTGTGGTTACGAGGGCCTGCCGGTGACGCAGCTCGCCGATCAGGGCGTGGACGTCGGCGTCGACATCGCCGGCGCGCAGCTGCTGTCGTGGCTCGCCGCGGCGCTCGACTACGATGACGTCGAGTTCGTCGACGCGTGAGTCGAGCGGCGTGCGGCGCGACGGCTCAGGCGCACGCGTCGGCGAGCCACCCCCGCAGCCGCTGCAGGCGCTGCGGGTCGCCGACGTCGATCCAGCGTCCCGTGAAGTGCTCGCCGCCGACGCGGCCCGCGCGCGCCGCCGCCGTGAGGATCGGCGCCAGCGGGAAGCGCCCCGGCGCGAGGCCGGCGAACAGAGCGCGGCGATAGACGCCGATGCCGCTGAAGGTCAGCGCCCCGGCGTCGGTCGCGGCACCCCTCGGCTGCACCCGTCCGCGCTCGAGCCGGAAGTCGCCGTGGGGGTGGTGGTCGGGGTTGTCGACCAGAACCAGGTGCGCGTCGGCGTGCGGCGTGAGCGCCAGGCGCGCCAGCGGATAGTCGGTCCAGATGTCGCCGTTGATGACCGCAAAAGGGTCCGAGTCGATGAGCGGCAAAGCGTTGACGATGCCGCCGCCGGTCTCGAGGGCGCCCTCGGGCTCCGGCGAGTAACGGATGTCGAGGCCGTAGCGGCGGCCGTCGCCGAGGGCATCGACGATCTGCTGGCCGAGATGGGCGTGGTTGATGACCACGCGCTCGAAGCCGGCGGCGGCGAGCGCGTCGAGATGGAACTCGATGAGGCGCCTGGGGCCGGCGCGGAGCAACGGCTTGGGCGTGCGGTCGGTCAGTGGGCGCAGCCTCTCACCGCGCCCGGCGGCGAGGATCAGTGCGTCCACGGGCGCGTGTCCTCGAGCAGCGGCGCGACCACGGCGTGCAGCGGCGCGAGCGCCGGGTAGCGACGACAGACGCGCTCGACGTAGCCCAGCGTGCGCGGGATGTCGCGCAGGTAGCCGTCCTTGCCGTCGCGGTGATACAGGCGCGCGAAGATGCCCACGGCCTTGAGGTGCCGCTGCACCCCCATCCAGTCGAACCACTCGACGAAGCGGTCGTCGTCGTCGCCGACCGGCAGACCCGAGCGCCGCGCCAGGGCGTGGTAGGCGCGTGCCCAGCGCTGCACGTCGTCCTCGGGCCAGTCGATGTAGCAGTCGCGCAGCAGCGATACCAGGTCGTAGGTGACCGGGCCGCAGACGGCGTCCTGGAAGTCGAGGATGCCGGGGTTGTCTTGCGCCGTGACCATGAGATTGCGTGAATGGTAGTCGCGGTGCACCCACACGCGCGGCTGCTCGAGCGCGCGGGCGACAAGCTGCGCGAACGCGGCATCGAGTCGGCGCGCACGCTCGGGCTCGCCGGCCAGCCCGAGGTGGCGCTGCAGGAACCACTGCGGAAAGAGTTCGAGCTCACGGCGGAGCAGGGGGGCATCGTAGGGTGGAAAGAATTCCGGCTCGGCCGAGGTGCCCGCCTGCAGCAGCGCCAGTGCCGCGGTCGCGTCCCCGTAGAGGCGCTCGACGGTGCCCGGCGTAAGCGCATCGAGGTAGCTCGTGTCACCGAGGTCGCTCACGAGAACGAAGCCTCGCTCGGGGTCGCTGGCGATCACTCGCGGCACGTTCAGTCCGAGCTCACGCAGTCGCCTGGCCGCGCGCACGTAGGGGCGTGTGCTCTCTTTGCCGGGCGGTGCGTCCATGACGATGAACGACGCGTCGCCGCGATGCACGCGGAAATAGCGCCGGAAGCTCGCATCGGCCGAGGCCGGACGCAGCTCGAGGTGCCGGGCGCCGAGCGTCCGCTGCGCCCAGACGAGCAGCGCCTTGAGCCGGTTGTCCACGAGGTGAATTCCTCTATAATGGCGCCGGCGGCGTGCTGCGCCGCCTAAATCCCCGCAGCGCGAACACCGCGGGGCCGGATAGAGAGGGTGACTCCGGTTCTAGGCGTCAAGGCCGAATGTGCTCGAGGGCGTCGTCCCGATATCCCGCCGACGGATGCGGCGGGTCGGCGAAGGCGACGCCGCCCCGCCGTGGTCACGTCCAAGCGGTAGGGATTCTATGCCATTTTACCGCCCGCACAAGGACCGTCCCAACACGCGCCCCACGAGAAACATGACCAACGAGAAGCTTCTGGCCGCTGTCGTCCTGGCACTGACTCCCTTGGTCCCCACCGTCGCCGCCGCGCAGGCCGGCGGCGCCTGTCCCATAGACGTGATTCCGCACCCCGGCGGCGGCAGCCCGGCGTTCCAGGCCGACGGCTCACCGCCGCCGATCGAGCTCGAGGCCGACCAGATCGAGCTGCCGAGCACGGACCTGGTGGTGCTCATCGGCAACGCGCAGGTCTCCCAGGGCGCGAAGTCCATCTACGGCGAGCGCCTGCAGTACGACAAGGCCAGCGATCAGATCGAGGTCGAGGGGGACGTCACCATACACACTCCGCGGGGCGACCGCGTCGACGCGTCGTTCGCCAACGTGCAGCTCGAGACTCAGATCGGCGAGGCGCGCGACGGCAGGTTCTGGCTCGCCGACAAGCGCCGCAAGGCCACCGGTCCGGAGCAGGCGATCGTCTCGGGCCGCGGCGAGGCGGAGCGGGTTTTCTTCGAGGGCGAAGGCCGTATCCGCGCCGAGAATGCCACCTACACGCAGTGTCCCATCGGCAAGGACGACGTCGTGCTGAGTGTGAGCGAGCTCACGCTCGACAAAGACACCGGCGTCGGCAAGGCCAAGGGGATGAAGGTCAAGTTCAAGGGTGTGCCGATCTTCTACTGGCCGCAGGCGAGCTTCCCCATAACGGACGAGCGCAAGTCCGGCTTCCTGTTCCCAAGCTTCGGCGGCGGCAACACGCTCGGCGCCGCCATCGACCTGCCTTACTACTTCAACATCTCGCCGCACCGCGACGCCACCCTGGTCCCGCGCTACTACGGCGAACGCGGCTTCCAGCTCGGCGGCGAGTTCCGCTACTTGAACGAGCGTTCCCAAGGCATCCTGCGCGGTGAGTTCCTGCCGGACGACGACGATTACGGCGATGACCGCTGGGGCTACTCGTTCGACCATGACCAGCGCTTCGGCGACGGCTGGAGGGCCGAGGTCGAGGTGCAGGAAGTCTCCGACGAGCGCTATCTCGACGACTTCAGCAACAACCTCGACGTGTCGAGCGCGACCCACCTGCCGCAGCGCGCTGAAGTGCGCTACTCGGGCGAAATCGTTCAGTTCGGCGCGCAGGTGCTGAGCCACACCACACTCGACAGCAACATCACCAGCGCGAACCGCCCCTACGACCAGCTGCCGGAGTTCAATCTCGACGCCAAGTGGCGCGACGTCGGCGCCTTCGATCTCGGCTTCGACAGCTCGCTCGTCAACTTCGACCGCGACGATCGCGTGCACGGCTGGCGCGGGCGGGTCAAGCCCTACGTGCAGCTGCCGCTGGAGGAGCGGTACGGCTACCTGCGCCCGAAGCTCTCGGCCCAGTTCATCGGCTACGACCTCACCGACCAGACGCCGGGTGCGTCGGACTCGCCGTCGGCCTTCGTGCCGATGTTCAGCGTCGACGGCAAGATCTTCTTCGAGCGACTGGGCAAGAACAACACCACGCAGTCGCTCGAACCGCGGCTGTTCTACGTATTCATCCCCGAAGAGAACCAGGACGACTTTCCCAACTTTGACACCGGCGAGGTCAACGCCGACAACTTCGGTAATCTCTTCCGCGAGCAGCGCTTCTTCGGCGGCGACCGCGTCGGCGACACCAACCAGCTCACTGCCGGCCTCACGTGGCGCCTGCTCGACAGCGAGGGTGACGAGCGACTGCAGGCCAGCATCGCCCAGCTCTACTGGTTCGAGGACCGAAAGGTCAACCTGAGGCCGGGGGAAGTGGACACCGAGAACGATTCGGACATCTTCGCCGAGCTGCGCGGCGACGTTACCGACAGCTGGAACCTGAACAGCGCGCTGCAATGGAACACCAACGACAGCCAGACCCAGGAGTTCCGCTTCGACATCGAGTACGAACCCAACGTGTCCAGGTTCTTCGCGCTGGGCTATCGCTTCCGCCGCAACTCCGAGCAGCAGGTCAACGCCCGGTTGCGCTGGCCGCTCGGTCCCAGGTGGTCGCTGAGCGTCACCGAGCGCTATTCCATCGACGAGGAGCAGAACCTGGAGACGACCGTCGGTCTCACCTACGACTCGTGCTGCTGGGCGCTGCACTTCGGCGCACAGTCGCGTCAGGATCAGGACGAGGACCAGCGCGAGGTGGTCCTCGTCAGCTTCGAGCTGAAGGGCCTGGGGCGCATCTCCTCGGGCTTCTGAACCCGCGCGCGGGGCGCGCGCGGCGTTGCTCGGGGGTTCCCGGCGGCGGCGCATCGGCCCGCCCGCGAGCGACCCGCGCAGCCCCTTTCCGGTTACAATATCCGTCGGTCGCTTAACGTGAACGGTCGGGGAGGTCCGTGCTGAGAGCCGTCGTCCTGGCACTGCTGTGTCTGCTGCCTACCGGCGCCGCCGTAGCGGCGACGGCGCCGCTCGACCGCATCCTCGTCATCGTCAACGACGACATCATCACGGAGAACGAGTTCCGCATCGAGCTCAGGCGCATGGTGCAGGACCTGCGCGCGCGCGGGGTGCGGCTGCCGAGCGAGGAAGTGGTTCAGCGCCAGGCGCTCGAGCGCATGATCGTCGACCGCATTCAGCTGCAGTACGCCGAGCGCGTAGGCGTGCGCGTCGGCGACCCGGAGATCGACAGCGGCGTGGAGAGCATCGCGCGGCGCAACGGGCTGTCCATGCGCGCACTGCGCGAGGCCCTCGAGCGCGACGGGATCGACTACACGCAGTTCCGCCAGAGCGTCGCCAACCAGCTCACCATCCAACGCCTCATCGATCGCGAGATCAACTCCCGTGTGACGGTGACCCCGGAGGAGATCGAGAGCTTCCTCGCCTCGCGGGGCACGGACGCGCTCAACGACGAGTTCGACGTTTCGCACATCCTGATCGCGGTCCCGGAGTCGGCGACCGCGCGGGCCATCGAGGAGGCGCGGCGCCGGGCCGAGACGGCGGTGACGCGCATCAGCTCGGGACTCGATTTCGAGCAGGCGGCCGCGGAGTACTCCAACAGCCAGGACGCCCTGAGCGGCGGGCGGCTGGGCTGGCGCAAGGCGGGACAGCTGCCGGGGCTGTTCCTCGAGGCGCTCGCGGAGATGCAGATCGACGAGGTGAGCGGGATCCTGCGCAGCCCCAGTGGCTTTCACATCCTCAAGCTCAACGAGCGCCGCGGCGGCGGTCGGCAGATGGTGGTGCAGACGCAGGTGCGTCACATACTCCTGCGGCCGAACGAGTTTCTCAACGCGCGCGAGGTGCGGCAGCGCCTGGCGCAGATTCGCGAGCGCATTGTCAACGGGGAGGACTTCGCGCAGCTCGCCAAGACCCACTCGGAGGACAACGTCTCGCGCGGCAACGGCGGCGAGCTCGGCTGGGTCGGTCCGGGCGAGATGATGCCCACCTTCGAGGACGCCATGGAGGGCCTGGCGCCCGGCGAGGTGAGTCAGCCGGTGCCCACCCAGTTCGGCCTGCACCTGATACAGGTGTTGGGGCGGCGTCAGCACGACGCCGGCGATCAGATCGACCGCAACAACGCGCGCCAGCAGATTCTGGTGCGCAAGTCCGAGGAACGCTACGACCAGTGGCTGCGGGAGCTGCGCGACGAGGCCTTCGTCGAGATGCGGATGGAGTACTGAGCGCATGCCGTGCGTGACGCAGACGCTTTTCGACCCGGCCGGTGAGTTCACGCACAACCAAGGGCGCTGCCCCTCCGGATGCGCTGCTAAACTGAAAGAGCGAGCGCTCCGCCGATGAACCCGCTGACCCAACGCCTGACGCAGCTCATCGCCGACGCGCTGCCGGCGGAGTTCGGTGAGGACATCCGTCGCAGCGTGCGCGCGTCGGCCGCGGCGGCGCTCGAGCGGATGAATCTGGTCACGCGCGAGGAGATCGAGGTGCAGGAGGCCGTGCTCCAGCGCACGCGTGCGAAGCTCGAGCGGCTGGAGGCGCGGGTGGCCGAGCTGGAAGAGGCGCTGCGCGAGCCGCCACAAGCTTGATCACGCAGGCCGCCGCTGCGGCGGACCGCAACGACCCGATGCCAGGGATGGGTGCCGAGTCACTTGCCGTCGTTCGTTCCCGTGCCGCCCTCGGGCTGGAGGCGCCCGAGGTCGACGTCGAGGTGCACCTCTCCGGGGGCCTGCCGGGCTTCTCCATCGTCGGCCTGCCGGAGACGGCGGTGCGCGAGAGCAAGGACCGGGTGCGGGGCGCCCTGCTCAATGCCGGTTTCGACTTCCCCCGTCGTCGCATCACGGTCAACCTGGCGCCGGCGGACCTGCCGAAGGAGGGCGGGCGCTTCGACCTGCCCATCGCTCTGGGGATTCTCGCCGCCTCCGGTCAGGTCCCGGCCGCCGCGCTGGCGCGTCTCGAGTGCGTGGGCGAGCTGGCGTTGACCGGGGCGCTGCGAAGCATCCGCGGCGTCCTCGCCGTGGCGCTGGCGGCCCGGGACGGCGGGCGCACGCTGCTGGTGCCGAGCGCGAATCTCGACGAGGCGGGCCTCGTGGAGGATCTGGACGTGTGCGGCGCAGCCGACTTGCTCGCCGTCACCGCCCACCTGCGCGGCGGGGGCACGCTGGCGGCGCCCGCCGCTGCCGCCGGGGACGGCGCGGCGGGCGACGGCGACGACTACGATCAGCCCGACCTCGCCGACGTGCGCGGACAGCGCCTCGGGCGGCGGGCGCTCGAGGTCGCCGCCGCCGGTAGGCACAGCCTGCTCATGATCGGCCCGCCCGGCACCGGCAAGAGCAT